>JAEIGA010014482.1_pt1 | contig 12001 bp, 11 predicted proteins | sample 9270691 | NCBI WGS metagenome assembly JAEIGA01 (sample SAMN17057246, study PRJNA624740) | gut metagenome | biome: biome; isolation source: fecal sample | host: Bos grunniens | place: China: Xizang | collected 2019
CAAAAGAAAAACCGCATAAGGTTCTTCAGGATAGACAATATAGAATAATATCATATTTTACTAGATTTTAAAACTAAAAAGACGCTAATGTAGTTAAATATTCCATTTTTACAATAGTCACCTAATCTAGATTGTATTTAAAATGACTTCTAACGTCAAGTAAGTATAAAAAGAAATACTTTACAGAATTCATACGCAATTACCCCTGTTGTACTACATTTTTCGTCTACTGTCCTTTGAAATGACCTTTAGCTTCTTCGGTGCAACCTTCGCTAAAACCTCGGAATGACCAATTACCTCTCCGTCTGCTTGGATTGGAACCTCATTCTCTGTCACCATATAGATTTGACGACAAGTAAATGCATCAACCCATTTAGACATTTTCAAATGTCCTCCCCAAATAACTGTCACAAAAACGAGCAAAAATAAGTAAGAAGGAATGCTATGTACGACAATCACATGAAATCTCCCATCATTAATCGAAGCATCAGGAGATACTTTTAGTCCTCCTCCAAAATAGGGCTGATTCGCTACAACGATAAACCAGACCTTATTATATTCGTTCCGTCTTCCATCGACTTCAATATGTAAAGGAAACGGCTTAAATAAAAATAATTGCTTGAATAAATAGTATAAGTATATAAACTTTCCTAATTTCCATTTTTGAAAAATACTTTTTCGCTTGGATTCATTAACAACCTTACAAATACTAGCATCAAATCCTAGACCTAGGCTGTTTACAAAAAATTTATCTTCTTCCATGTACCGCATTTTACCTAAATCAATATTAATAGTAGACACATCAGGTTCATTCAGAAGCTGTATCACTTGCTTTATATTCAAGATTCTCTGAACGCCACGAGCATAATCATTACCGGATCCTGCTGGAACGCAGGCCACCACCGCATGAGAAAAACGAGCAGCACCATTAATAACCTCATGCAGCGTTCCATCTCCTCCTACAACAAGCAGTATGGCTCTTGTCGTATGCCTTTTCAATATCTCTTCTGCTATCTTTTCGGCATGGCCGGCATATTCAGTATTGTAAACATAATATCGCAGGCCTTTTTTCTGCAAAATTTTCTCTGTTTCCCTCCATATTTTACAGCTATTCACAGAGGAGGGGTTTCCATTTTTAATAACATATACATACTCATTATTTAGCGCATCACGATTCTGCATTATCAGCTTCCTTTACAACATTATCGTAATCACTCCACTCCATTCTCCTCATAGAAGTGGTTTGGCTGTAATTAAGTAAAACCTCTGCCCCCTTTATTTGCTGGTGTTTTATAGGCGAGCTAGATTTCCTCATCATCTCAAACCATTTTGGAAAGCTTTTTTTATCTAATATAAAAAGATCATTCATCCCTAAATTATATTCAATATAGCTAGTGCGAGATATTACAGCCTTTTTAATAGGCATTTCAACGCTATATAACTGAAAAAGTTTACGTATGATTTTTTCCGTGCGTTGCAATGAAATAATCGGATTCAAGACCCTTTGTTCTTTCGACTCATGGTGTCTTCTCACCCAAAATTTATCATTATTCCCCCCCTCGTAAACAGATAAGTTCAACTCCTCCAGAAACGTTACACACCAGACATCAGTTGGTGTTATAAGGATAGTATCTAATAGAATCGGTGCTTTGTTTATACGAAAAACTGGCTCAAATAAAACGAGATAAGTATCAGGAAGCCGCTGTAAAAGAAGCTTTAGCTTTTCATTACGATAATACGCTCGATCTACCAATGATCTTTCACGAATGGTAGTTGTCGCCCATTTCATCTGGAAATGAAAAAGCTGATTTAAAAATGCGATCTTTAACGCTTCCTCCGATTCCGGCACCATATTCATAGAAAAAAACAAATCCTCTTCTGAACGGTAATTCCTCTTCGTCTCTTTAGCGACATTTTCTTCCGGCTCTTTCTTTTGTTCAGATTTTTTAACGACATTCTTAAGCTTCTCAAATAATGAAGGTTTCTCCTCAATCCATGTCTCAGCTTCTTCTTCCTGTAACATATCTTGTAGAGCTCCCGATTGAAAAGCTTTATACAGCTTGGACCACTGCTGTTTTTTCAGCCTTACAAACTGAGTCGGATACCGATAGATATCCTGCTCATAACGAGAAACATAATCTTGTAATTTAATGAGCTGTCCCATTTTCTAAACATCAATCCCCTAATTATGATCATTTCTTTCTTTTTATCCACCCACCATCATAATGCTGAATCAATCAGTTAGCAAGGAGCAGCGACAAAGAATGCCATTTCCACATATCATCGTCGACGTGACTCACTTAACCCCCCTCTTTTCACAATAAATGCACTCGTTCTTTTATAGCATATTTCGGCTCATGATCTACCCTTGTTTCAAATAATGCCACTTCTTTCACATAAAAAGGAGGCAATTCTTTTAACATACTTTGGCACGACTGAAGAGCCTCCTCTGTAAAAGGATTTTCAGCACGATATTTTCTTGCCAAAGTAATATGTGGTCGAAACGGTCTATCATCAAGTATAAAATGATTTTTTTTGCAGGCAGCTGCTACAGCAGACTGAACCAATATTAGTCTATCCTCCGACTTTGGTGCACTCCAAAAAATGCGTGGCTGATCTCTTCTGCCAAAAGTTCCAAATTCATGTAATTGAAGTAGAAAACACTGCTCATTTTGCAAGGTAATTTCACAATCTCTCCAGCATTCCGCAAGTTTGTCCGGTTCAGCATTACCAAGAAATGCTAGCGTCAAATGAAAATCTTCGGGATGTACCCACTTTTGAAACGGAAAATGTTTTTTTAATCGTTCAGCTTTTTCCTGTAAAAATTGCTTAACCTCTTCCGGAAGAGGAAGTGCAATAAAATAATGTCGTTTCACTTTCTCACCTCATTATTTTAGAAAAAGTCGGTACAAGGATTGACCCTAAGTGCACCGACTTTTAATAAATACTCATTCCAATTTAGCTCGCTTACATTGTTCTTCGATTTCATTTTCATAAGATTGTTGCAGTTTTGCCGTTATAGTGCCAACTAGGCCATTACCAATCTTCTGCCCGTCAACCTCAACAATCGGTATAACCTCTGATGTTGTACTCGTCAAAAATGCCTCATCAGCATCCATAAGCTCGACTACTGTAAACGGTGACTCCATAACCGTTAAATTTGTTTGCTCACATTGCTTCAGCACAACTAAACGCGTTACACCGTTTAAAATCAAGTTATTGGCAGGATGCGTTCTTATAACTCCATTTTTGACTATATAGATATTGGATGAGCTTCCTTCTGTTACAAAGCCACCCCTCACCAAAACTGCTTCAAAGCACCCTTGATTCGCCGCATTTTGTTTAGCTAAAACATTTCCTAGTAAATTCAAGCTTTTAATATCACATTTCAACCAACGTATGTCTTCCTCTGTCTTAACTTTAACACCATCTCTTTGCTGAACAAGCGGTCTCTTTAATGGTTTTGTATAGGCAAAAAAGGTTGCTGGAACTTCATTGCCTGGAAATGCATGCTGACGTGTTATTGCTCCTCTTGTGACCTGGATATAGACGATTCCGAAATCTAAATCACTTTCAATTATTAATTGTTTAATGATAGCTCTCATTTGTTCAATATCATAAGGCATGTTTAAGAGGATTTTTTCACCGCTCTTCATTAATCTTTGCAGGTGCTCTTCCAAGGTAAAGAGCTGCCCATTATACACACGAATCACTTCATATACCCCATCACCAAACATATTACCTCGATCTTCTATGTCCACTTTTGCTTTTGTGCGGTCGATAAATTGGCCATTCAAAAATACTTTCCCCACATACTACTCCCCCGATCCTTCTCCCTTGCTTTTTCATACATAGATTACTACGTAGAAAAAATGATTATTTAGCTAATTCATAAATTGCTTCAGCATAAAGTGCAGTCGCTTTTAATAAATCCTCTATAAACATATATTCATCTTTTTGATGAGCAATATCTTCTCTTCCTGGGAATAACGGTCCAAATGCTACACCTGCTTCAAGTGAACGAGCATATGTACCTCCTCCAATGGCAATCAGCTCAGCCTTCTCACCTGTTTGCGCTTCATATACCTTTGATAGCGTTTGAACAAGGAAACTGTCAGCCTCGACATGATGCGGCTTTGAATCAGAAAGCGTCACTAAAGAAAAATGATTATCCATCAATACACTCTGTAGCTTTTGGCTTGCAGTTTCGTAATCATAGGAAACCGGATAGCGCAGGTTAACTCCAATTTGTCCGCCTTCACTAACGGAATAACGTAAAAGACCGACATTTAATGTCACATCACCTGTCGCTTCATCCTTATAAGCAATATTAAATCCATTCCCTCTAGAATCATCGAATAAATATTTTACTACAAATGCAAAGTATTCTTTTGCATGCTTTGATAATTGCAGTCCATTTATGAATAAAGATAAATACAAGCCTGCATTCACACCATTTCTCGGCTCCATCCCATGCGCCGAAACGCCCTCAAGTTCAAGTACCAATGCAGTACCTTCTTCTCGAGCTTTACCCTTTAATTTGTGTTTATTAATAAACTCCTGAAATGATGCTGCAACTTCAGATTGCGAATCTTTAACGTCAAGAACAGCCTTTGCATAATCAGGAACCATATTAAATCTTCTTCCAGATGTAAATTCTTTAACAGTCACTTCTGCCGTGATGGTTTCAAGATTAGGAGCTTGCTTAATATAGAAATCCCAAATACCTTTTTCAGCAAATATAATAGGAAAATCAGCATCCGGAGCAAACCCTAATGTCGGCATTTCCTCATGCTTAAAGTATGTATCGACACATCTCCATTCTGATTCTTCATCCGTGCCTAAAATCATTCGCACACGTTTGGATAAAGGTAGCCCTAATTCTTTTACTATTTTCATCGCATAATAGGCAGCCATTGTTGGACCCTTATCATCCAATACACCTCGAGCAAATATTTTTCCATCACGGATTTCGGCACCATACGGATCGCTGCTCCAGCCATCTCCTTCAGGTACAACATCTACATGACACAGAACGCCTAAAATGTCTTTACCTCCTCCCATTTCAATATGCCCTGCCAAATGTTCAACGTCCTTCACTGAAAAACCGTCACGCTCACCCTTTTTCAGCATATATTGAAGTGCTTCTTGAATTCCTTCTCCTAGAGGCGCTTCTGGTGTACTGTTCTCTTCATCAAGTACACTCTTAATTTGTAGAAACTCCTGTGTATCTTTTATCAATTGCGTTTTTCGTTTATTCACTTCTTCTGTCCAATTAATATGGTTCATCACAATTACTCTCCTTTGTTTGAAATCTCTTAGCAGACACTTACCTCAACTATTTTTGACTCTTTATTCAATTATACTCCCTAACTCCGCCTTCTTAATACGGAATTGCTAAATTAAAGTTTTCAAAAAAACTACTTTCAATTACTAATTCCTTTGCACCAATTTAGGAGCAAAAGATAATTAAATGTATATCATTTTAATATTTCATCATATTATTAGTGTAATAAAACTTTTTTTGAAAGTTTTCAGAATTATGTTAGCTTTTTTGGTAAATTGCAGTTAAAATAATAAGTGTACACAGGAGAATATCAAATGTATTTTTGGTAGCCCTCTTTACGCTCTTCCATTGAGGAAAAGGAGATGTATGAATTTCAAAATCACAATGCTTTATTCTTAACAGTTTGTAGTTGTTGTTAGCACTTGTTTTGGGAAGTACCGGGAATGTAACCGGCTTTGAACCATTAAGCGAAACTTCATTCCTGTAAGCTAATAAGAAGTAAGGGGTGGTTTTTTGAAACCTTCAACCAATAGAATGCTAACCCGTATCAAATCCGTTTATTTTTTCATTAAACAAAACGGTACTGTAACGACGCAAGACATTGTCGATGAATTTGGCATCACTCCTCGTACTATTCAACGTGATTTAAATGTACTAGCTTATAATGATTTAGTTATAAGTCCAAGTCGTGGCCAGTGGAAGGCTACAAATAAAAAAATAAAATTAACCTCTTAATATATATTTACCTCACAATAAAAACCCGAGCTACTTAAAGCTCGGGTTTCTTTTCATATTGCATTAAAGCTTCTAGTTCTTCCTCAGTCAACTCTCGGTATTCACCGAGCTCCAATGTTTCATCCAAAACAAGGTTTGCCATTGTCAGGCGTTTTAAATAAGTCACTTTCTTTCCAACAGCCTCAAACATTCTTTTCACTTGATGGAATTTACCTTCAGTAATCGTTAATTCAATCTCCGAAATCGGCCCTGAAGAAAGGATTACTAGATGGCCTGGCTTTGTATGATAGCCGTCTTCCAATGTAACACCTTTACTAAATGCCTCAATATCCTCGTTTGTCACTTCTCCACTAATACGGGCAAAGTACGTTTTAGGTACATGTTTTTTCGGAGACAATAAGCGATGTGCAAGCTGTCCGTCATTTGTAAGTAGCAATAATCCCTCTGTATCCTTATCCAGTCTACCAACGGGGAACGGATCAAATACTTGATCTTCCTCCTGAAGAATATCAACAACCGTTTCCTGACGATCATCTTCTGTTGCCGATAAAATGCCAGGAGGCTTATTCATCATTAAATAAATGAATTCTCTGTATTCTACCTCCTCACCATAAACCGTCACTAACTGATTTTCCGGATCCACATGCTGCTTGGCATCCTTGATAATCACACCATCTACTTTTACAGCTCCAGATTTCAATAATTTCTTCACGTCCTTGCGACTACCGTAACCGATATTCGCAAGCATTTTATCTATCCTCATCATATATTCACTCCTAATTGTTTTGTCTATCATTTGTTCTTACCACTCTGCTCAACATACTATTACTATCCAGTATTGCAGCTTAATAATTAGACAAAATCCTATGTGCTTAAATTTTGCAAAAGAAACCTTGCCCTAATCAGCAAGGTCTCCCATAAATCCCTATTTTTTTAGACACCTAATTTATTCTTTAAACGATCGATTTTAGTTCCAAACAATCGATGAGCAAGCTTTGACTTAAGCGATAGCGCAAAGTAGAATGCCGCTCCAACAATAACAGCAAATATTATGATGATAATTGCTTGCCATCTGTTTGTTGGATTAAGGAAGAGCGATAGCCCGCTTGTCGTCAGCCATACAGCTCCAGCCATAATGGCTGTAAAAATGGCCATTAACAGTGTTCGTTTGACTATTGTATTATATTTAAAACCCGTAAAATAATGGATTACATACAGATTAACACTAGTTGCCGCTAAATATCCTAATGTAGTTGCATATACAGACCCCTCTGTTTCAAACAGATGAATAAACGGAACGTTCAATATCAGCTTAATTAAGATACCGACCAATAAACTCAATACTGTATACTTTTGCCGATTGATTCCTTGTAAAATCGCTGCGGATACAGAAAAGCCAGCAAATAAAATTGCCGTTGGTGCATATGTTTGTAGAACACTCACTCCTAATGCGCTATAACCGTAAAACAATGTATATATCGGTTCTGCTAATAAAGACATACCGATAACCGCCGGTAACGTTAGGAAAAGCAAAATTTGAAATGCTTGATTCAATTGATTCGTATAATCTGCTTTATTATTTTCAACAAAGGCCTTCGTGACAGAAGGTACAATGGCCATCGAAAAGCCAGTCGCCAACGTCATCGGGATAATAACAAGCTTTTGAGCAGATACGTTCAAAATACCTAATGCTGTCTCCGAAATGTCTCCCATACCTATATCAGCCATTGCTTTATTGAAGGTTAATTGATCAATCAGCTGAAAGAGTGACATAGCCACACCAACAAACACAAACGGTATCGCATATATAATAATCTCTTTATACATTTGCGATAAAGGAATATTTACAGTACCTTTATCTTGTAATAACTGCTGATTTAAATACGGCTTACTTTTTTTCCAATGCCATAATAAAATAGCTAAGCTTCCGATTGCTCCAACGAACGCTGCAAACGTCGCAACACTAATTGCAGTTACAATACTTCCTTTTAACAGGTAGACAACAACGAAGGCGCCTCCCAATAAGACAATAACTCGAATCAATTGTTCGACCACCATCGATACAGAGGTAGGTCCCATTGATTCATTGCCTTGAAAATACCCCCTAATCATACTCATCACGGGAATTAATATTAATGCAAAACTAACAGCTCTCATAACAGTTGTTATTTCAGCTGCAGAAAACCCTTCAGCTGATTCCATTGATGCCGCTAAAGAAGGGGCAGAAAAATACATTGCAAGAAAAGCTAGAAAACCAGTGGCCAGCATGATTTTTAAGCTTGATTTAAACAATTTTTGCCCAATGGCGTATTCACCTAATGCATTATATTTAGCAACAAACTTGGATACCGCCAAAGGCAGCCCACCTGTTGCAACACTTAAAAAGATTGTATAAGGTACATACGCATATTGATATAAGGAGAGTCCCTCTGCTCCTACAATCGCATTGAATGGAATAACATATAACAAACCAAGCACTTTTGATAGAACCATTCCTAATGTCAATATAAAAGTACCCTTTATTAATTTAGATGACATATAATCCCTCTCTATTGTAGATCCTTATGTAATTCGCTCTTAATCTTACCATACAACCTATGCCTATCTAAAATGGTTCAACTAGACATACGTATTACCAGTTAACAATTACTATTTTTTTAGCATAGTACATTCTATTCTACCAACTATTTTTATAAAAGAGCAACTTAGATTATAATAATAGTCATGAAAAATAAATTAGTTGGTGAAAAATAATGAAATTTGATGTAGTCGTAATCGGCGGGGGACCCTCCGGATTGATGGCGGCCATTGCTGCCGGTGAAAAAGGAGCAAAGGTACTGTTAATTGAAAAGGGCGACAAACTTGGAAGAAAGCTTGCTATTTCCGGAGGTGGACGCTGTAATGTCACAAATAATTTGCCTGTTGATGAAATTATTAAGCACATTCCAGGAAACGGGCGTTTTTTATTTAGTGCCTTCAGTATATATAACAATAAAGATATTATTGCTTTCTTCGAAAATCTTGGTGTTGCTTTAAAGGAAGAGGACCACGGAAGAATGTTCCCGGTGTCAAATAAATCATCCGATGTAGTCGATGCAATGCTGCGTCAGCTGGATAAATATCACGTCAAGATCATGAAGAATGCCCCTGTTAAAGATATTATTTATCAGGATAGCCAAGTAGCTTCCATATTATTAAAGGATGGACAAACATTTGAATGCAACGCTGTCATTCTAGCTGCAGGCGGCAAATCCGTTCCGCAAACAGGATCGACTGGAGATGGATATGCTTGGGCAAAAAAAGCTGGTCATACTATTACAGAGCTATATCCAACCGAAGTGCCGCTTACTTCAAACGAACCATTTATAAAAAATAAATCATTACAAGGATTGTCCCTTCGCGATATCGAGCTAAGTGTGTTGAATCCAAAAGGAAAAGCAATCATTACGCATAAAATGGACATGATTTTTACTCACTTCGGAATCAGTGGCCCTGCAGTTCTGCGTTGTAGCCAGTTCGTTGTGAAAGCAATGAAAAAGTGGAACTTAACCGAAGTCACTATGAAGCTAGACCACTTTCCAGACTTCAATCAGGAAGTGCTCTTTCAGCATTTTAATAAATTGCTAAGAGAGGGCAATAAAAAAGCAATAAAAAATATATTAAAAAGTGAAATGCCCGAACGCTATTTACAGTTCTTGCTGACGAAAGCCGAAATAGACGAAAATGAGCAAGGCAATACGATTTCACATGATAAGCTGCGAGCTTTTGTAGAATTATGTAAAAACTTTACGTTCACTGTCAACGGCACACTTTCTTTAGAAAAAGCATTCGTGACAGGCGGAGGAGTTTCCGTAAAAGAAATTCACCCTAAGGAAATGAGCTCGAAGTTAATGAACGGATTATATTTCTGTGGTGAAATTCTAGATATTCATGGGTATACAGGCGGATATAATATTACATCTGCACTAGTGACTGGTCGATTAGCCGGTGTTAATGCAGCTGCCTATTGCCGCTCAAAATAGTGTATCCTTTTTATTAGAAACCTGATTGGTTCATCTAATGGTTATCGAGTTTCATTTAATGTAAAAAAACAAGCTTGGGCAATATTCCTCAAGCTTGTTTTTACTTATTTGAATCTATGTCCGATACACAATCATTGCCGAAAAACAATAGATTTGCTCATCATCATCTTCACCGATAGCTGCAACATTATACTTAATATCAAGAAGCTGCTCCTCCGAAATAGCCTTCAAAAAAGCATTCATTTCTTTTTCTAAATCTTTCTCATGCTCATAATCAAAGACCTTCACTTTAATCATTTCAACCTCTCCCTTTTTAGCCTTTTCTAACATTCTGACCAAAAAGACTGAAGAGTATAACAATTATAAAGGTTGACCCGCTAAGAAGGAACAGCAACTAAGACGCTACATCCTCTGTGATTCTCTCATCCTTAAGAGCCCTGACCAGCACATCAACGAGTAAAACTGACTTGTGCCAATACGGGCTAGCCACTTTTACTCTACTTCACCGTTCCAGCTGTGCATACCGCCTACCATATTGATAGCATTAATACCATTCTCCACTAAATAGTGACAGACATTTTCACTTCGAACGCCGCCCGCACAAACGATATAATAGCTTTGCTTCTGATCAAAAACACTCAGCTGTTCAGGAATTGTATTCATCGGAATATGAATAGCATTTGGAATCATACCATTAGCTACCTCAAAATCCTCTCTTACATCGATAATGTTTAATACTTCTTCTGCCTCAACCTTTGCCTGTAGCTGTTCTGCTGTAATTGTTTTAATCTCACTCATCATGAATTTTCTCCTTTTTTTCCTTAAAAGTAACTGTAATCATTGTAAAGTGTCTTAGAAGGAAATGCACGTATTGTACTTTCACAAGCTGTGAAAGCAAAAAATCCTCGAAAAAGAACCAACCGGCTCCTTTCGAGGATTCTTCAATTAATTTGCAACGATATTTACTAATTTTCCTGGCACAGCAATTACTTTACGGACTGTTTTACCATCGATTTGCTCTTTGATGGAGTCCTCGCCCATTGCAATCTCTTCAAGTTTTTCACGAGTTGCATCAGCAGGAACCATTAACTTCGCTTTTACTTTACCATTAATTTGAACGACGATTTCCACTTCATCATCGACTAATTTCGCTTCATCATATGCTGGCCACGCTGCATATGCAATTGATTCTTCATTGCCTAATTTGCTCCAAAGCTCTTCGGCAATATGCGGCACGATTGGAGAAATTAGTTTAACGAAGCCTTCAATATATGCTTTTGGTAATACTTCCGCTTTATATGCTTCATTGATGAACACCATTAATTGTGAAATCGCTGTGTTAAAGCGCAGACCTTCAAAGTCTTCGGTTACTTTCTTCACTGTTTGGTGATACACTTTTTCTAATTTCCCTGTGTCGTCCGTATCTACTAATTTAGATGTGATGCTGCCATTTTCATCTACAAGCAAGCGCCAAATACGATCTAAGAAACGACGGGAACCATCAAGACCATTTGTTGACCAAGCAATAGATGCATCTAATGGACCCATGAACATTTCATAAAGACGTAACGTGTCTCCGCCATGACTTGCCACAATATCATCAGGATTTACAACGTTACCTTTTGACTTACTCATTTTTTCATTATTTTCACCAAGAATCATACCTTGGTTAAATAGCTTTTGGAATGGCTCTTTCGTCGGAACCACACCGATATCATATAGGAACTTATGCCAGAAACGAGCGTATAGCAAGTGAAGAACCGCATGCTCTGCACCGCCGATATATACATCAACTGGTAACCATTTCTCTAACTTTTCTGGAGAAGCAATCGCTTCTGTGTTTTCCGGATCAATATAGCGTAAGAAATACCAGCAGCTGCCTGCCCACTGTGGCATTGTATTCGTTTCACGACGACCTTTGCGACCATTTTCATCAACAACATTTACCCACTCTTCG
>JAEIGA010014483.1_pt1 | contig 12000 bp, 15 predicted proteins | sample 9270691 | NCBI WGS metagenome assembly JAEIGA01 (sample SAMN17057246, study PRJNA624740) | gut metagenome | biome: biome; isolation source: fecal sample | host: Bos grunniens | place: China: Xizang | collected 2019
CAACGCCGTCAAGACCGCAAAACAGGCGGGCATGATCTCCTATGGGATCTACGACGATTCCTCTGCAGAATACGTAGAAGAAATGAAATCGATCTCCCACCGATACGTTAAGACGTTTGCAGAGCTTTTGGTCGGGGAGCATTGAAAAGCAAGGTAAAAACATTAAAAATCAAAAATAATGAATAACATAAAAGGAGCAACAACATGAAAAAAATCGTTCTCATCGGCGACTCCATTCGAATGGGGTATGACAAGTATGTAAAGGCAGCCCTGGAGGGCGTGGCAGAGGTTTACTATCCCCCGGAAAATTGCAGATTTTCCCAGTACACCCTTCGGTTTCTTCATGATTGGAAGAAGAATGGCGAATGGCCCGATGACATCGATCTGGTGCATTGGAACACGGGCCTTTGGGACGTGATCGAGCTCTATGATGAGGAGCCCATTTCTTCTCCCGAGCATTACGCCGAGATGCTTCGCCGCATCAACAAGCGCATTCGCACGCTGTTCCCCAAGGCAAAGGTGGTCTTTGCCACCTCCACCTCCGTGCGTGAGGAGGGCTATACCAGCCCCATCTTCCACCGTCACAATGCCATCATCGAAAAATACAACGCCGTAGCGCTGGAGACTCTGAAGGATACCGATACTCAGATCAACGATCTTTACACCCACAGCGTTAAGGCCTCTGCCGAGTGCTGCTCGGATATGACTCACTACAACACCAAGGTGGGCGCAGCCTACATGGGCGGCAAGGTGCTCTCGGTCATCTGTCGGGAGTTGGGAATTGCCGCCGCCGACGTCAATATCGAGGGCTTTGAGCTGGAGAACTATTCTGCCGATAACATCGGCAGCTGATGTTGGTGACTGTGAGTAAAACAGGTATTCCCATGAAACCCATCATTGGAATTCTCGGAGAGATCGATTCCGAGAAAAGCGCGAGAATTTTAATTGCTTACGTTAACGCCATTGAGCGCTCGGGCGGCCTGCCGCTTCTGTTGCCCTATGTTACCGAGGCATCCACCCGGGATCGCTTTGTTGAACTTTGCGATGGCTTTTTATTCACGGGCGGGGAGGATATCGACCCCAAGTATTATGGGGAAACGCCCGGGGCAACCTGCGGAGAAATCCAACCCTTACGCGATGAGTTGGAGTTCGATGTTCTGCAAAGAGTGCTTCCCACAAGCCAGCCGATTCTGGCGATCTGTCGCGGTGCCCAGCTGGTCAACGTGGCCCTGGGAGGAACCCTCTATCAGGATCTGCCCAGCGAGCGCCCGGGATCGATTTCACACCTGCAAACCGAGCCGCGGTTTGCTCCGTCTCATGAGGTGCAGATTCTGGAAAACACCCCCTTGCACGCCCTGATCGCCTCCGATCGCATGACGGCAAACAGCTTTCATCACCAGGCGGTCAAGGCGTTGGGAGCAGAGCTTGAACCCATGGCACTTGCCGACGACGGCGTTGTGGAGGCCTTCTACCTGGGCGGCGAGCGCTATCTGCGGGCCTATCAATGGCATCCTGAGCGCTTGTTTGCCATCAGTGAGGAGAATCGATTGCTCTTCGGTGATTTCATTATAGCTTGTCAATCGTAAATTTGCAAAATACATCGATTATTATGTTAGAGGTGCGTCATGAAGATCTTATCCATTGGCAACAGCCTTTCCCAGGACGCCCAGCGGTATCTCCACGCTCTTGCCAAGCATGATGGCGTGAGTCTGCGCGCCGTCAATCTTTACATCGGCGGATGTCCCCTCCGTAAGCATTATCTGAATATGCTGGACGACAACGCCTACTACGATTATGAATTTAACGGAGAAAAGACGGGACTGAAGGTCTCCATCCGTCAGGCTTTGGCCAGCGACGATTGGGATGTGGTCACCCTGCAGCAGGGAAGCCTCGTCAGCGACAAATGGGAAACCTACACTCCTTATCTTCAGGCTTTGGCGGAGTATGTAAAAAAATACTGTCCCAACGCCAAGCTTCTGATCCATCAAACCTGGGCGTACAAAAAGGATAGCCCTCATTTGGTAACCAAAATGGGATATTCCACCCCCGAGGAGATGTTTGCCAAGGTGGAGGAATGTTACCGCCGTGCCGCTGCGCTGATCGAAGCCGACGGTATGATCCCCAGCGGAGCGGCCATGCTGAAAGCTTATCAGCTGGGAAGCGAAAATTTGTATTACGATGACTGCCACGCCTCCCGTGGGGCAGGGCGCTATCTTTTGGCGCTTTGCTGGTTCAAATATCTTACGGGAAGGGAAATTACCGGCAATACCTTTGCCGAGTTCGACACTCCCGTCACCGAGGCCGATCGTGAAATCGCCATCCGTGCGGTCAACGAGACCGTTGGAATTTCCCAAATCCAATGATCCGGGGTTCTCGCGGCCCCCGTCAAAATTACTTGCTTTAACATTCGTTTGGAGGTATATTATGAAAATCTTATCCATTGGCAACAGCTTTTCCCAGGATGCCCAGCGGTATCTGCACGCCATCGCCAAGCAGGATGGCGTGGCGCTCAAGGCCGTCAATCTTTACATCGGCGGCTGCTCTTTGCGCAGTCATTATCTGAACATGCTGGATGATAAGGCGGCGTACGATTTTGAATTCAACGGCGAAAAGACCGGCATCAAGGTGTCCATTCGTCAGGCGCTGGAGAGCGATGACTGGGACTATATTACCTTGCAGCAGGCCAGCCATTTCAGCGACCGTTACCAAACCTACACCCCTTATGCCGAGGCGCTGGCCGAATACGTTCGAAAATACTGTCCCCACGCCAAGCTCCTGGTGCATCAGACCTGGGCGTACGAGCAGGCGAGCAAGCGTCTTATGGAGAAAATGGGATATTCCACTCCCGAGGAGATGCTGGAACGGGCGCGGGATTGCTATGCTCACATGGCCAAGGCCATTGAAGCCGATGCCATCATTCCCTGCGGTGAGGCCATGCTCCTCGCTTCTCGGAGCGGCATGGAGCGGGTGCACCGGGATACCTACCACGCGTCGAAGGGGGCAGGACGTTATCTGCTGGCCCTTTGCTGGTACAAGCTCCTTACGGAAAAGGATATTACAAACAACGATTTTAATGAGTTCGATGAGCCGGTATCCGAGGAGGAGCGGCAAATCGTGATCAACGCGGTCAATGCGGTGTCAAAATAAGAAGAATACGTGAGATAAGGAGGTGCTCGGATGCAGGGAACTTTCCAAATTCGCTCCTTCGACGAATTGACCACCCGGGAGCTTTACGAGATCGTGCGCGCTCGAACCGAGGTCTTTTTGATGGAGCAGCATATCGTTTGCCGGGACTTTGATGGCGTGGATTACCAAAGCCTGCATTGCTTTCTGGAGGAGGACGGACACATCTTGGCCTACCTGCGCGCCTTCCGTACCGCGGAGGACGCGGTGCAGATCGGCAGAGTTCTCTCCATCCCCCACGGCAAGGGCTACGGTACTCGCCTGATGCAGGATGCTATTCCCGCTATCCGTCGGCGCATGCCCTGCCGCACCCTTGTTCTTCATTCCCAGCAGCACGCCTGTGGCTTTTATCGCCGCCTTGGATTTGCGGATGCTTCTCCCGTTTTTTTGGAAGAAGGCATTCCCCACGTCACCATGACGCTGGAATTGGATGGAACATTTTAAAGGAGACAAGCAATGTGTAACATAGAAAAAAACACGTTTGAATTACAGTTTCTCGGCACCTGTGCCGCGGATTTTTCCAAGCGTTTGCAAACCGATTGCAAGGATTGCTTTGATAAGGATGCCCGCCGCTCCTCGGCCCTGCTGATCAACGGCTCGGTATTGGTAGATTGTGGAGTTCACACCCCGGAGTCTTTGCGGATCCTGGGCACCCCGTGGGGGAAGATCACCGACGTGATCGTGACCCATCTTCACGGAGATCATTTTCAAGCGGCGCACATTGCCGCTATCGCACGGGAGTGCTCCTCGCCTCTGCGTGTTTGGATCCATCGGGATGCCCCCGTGGCGGCGATGGAGAATGTGCAACTGATGCCCATGGCCCCTTTGGAAACCTACTGTATGGCCGATGGCACCAAGCTCACCGGCTTGCCCGCCAATCATGCCCCCGAGGCCTATCCCCAGCATCTTCTTTTGGAAAAGAACGAAAAGAAGATCTTTTACGGCTGTGACGGTGCATGGCTCTTGCATCCCACTTATCGCTTTTTGCGGGGTTCCAAGCTGGATCTTGCCGTTTTCGACTGTACGGTAGGGGACTACGAGGGCGATCTGCGCTTTGCCGAGCACAACAGCATTCCCATGCTCCGTCTGATGCTTCCGTCTCTGCGCACCGTGAAGATTATCCATGATCAAACCCGGATCTATCTTTCCCATTTGGCGCCCTCATTGCACAAGCCCCACGACGAAACCGAGGAGATTGCAGGGGCCTTCGGTGCCCACGTTGCTTACGATGGGCTCTGTGTCACCGTATAACATATAAAAAGGAAAAGGAGGAAGTCTATGAAACAGAAAGCCCACGAATCCGAATTGCCTGCTGGCTACCAAAAGGTCTATTATCTGAACGCCAAGGATAAAAAGGTGGGCATCCTTTTTAATCTGATTGCCCTGGTCATTATGGTTGCGGTGTTTGTCATTGGTGTTCTCCCGCTCATGAATACCTCGCGTACCTGGGAGGAGATTTCGGGCACGGTGCGGATGCTGTTTCCCCTGGGGCTCATCCTTGTGATGCTGATTTACATCGTTTTCCACGAGCTGGTGCATGGCATTGCTTATAAGGTGCTCACGGGACAAAAACTGACCTTTGGGCTGAGCTGGAGCTGTGCGTTTTGCGGAGTCCCCGCCATTTACACCTATCGCAAAACCGCCCTGGTGGCACTTCTTGCCCCCTTTGTGGTTTTTGACCTGGTTTTTGGCGCTTTGGTGATTTGGTTCTTTTTCTTACACCCTATATTTTATATTGGCGCGCTGGTGCTTTTGGGATTGCACGTGGGCGGATGTTGCGGAGATCTATACGTCACGCTTCTGTTTTTGTTCCGTTATCGGGATCCCAATACCTTAATGAAGGATACCGGCCCCGAGCAAACCTTTTATATCCTACAGTAAGGAGAATGTCATGAATTTTTTAGAGCTTGCCAAGGAGCGGTATTCGGTGCGCTCCTACCAATCCATTCCCATTGAACCTTCGATCCTGGAGCGGATCCTGGAGGCCGGGCGGGTGGCTCCTACTGCTTGCAACTTTCAGCCCCAAAAGATCTTTGTGGTAAACAGCGAGGAAAAACGGAAGTTGCTGGCGTCGGTCTGCCGTTTCACTTTCAATGCTCCCACGGTCTTGGTCATTGCTTACGACGGGGAGCTTTGCTGGAAGAACAAGCGCATGAACGGTCACCCTTCGGGGGAGACCGACGCCGCCATTGTTGCCACCCACATGATGCTTTCCGCGTGGGAGGAGGGAATCGGCTCCTGCTGGGTTGGAGTGTTTGACTCGGAGGAGGTCAAGCAGGTGCTGGAGCTTCCCCCATCGGTCACTGTAACGGCGCTGATGCCCATGGGCTATCCTGCCGAGGATGCCTGCCCGGCCCCCTTTCACGGGGAGATCCGCCCACAGGAAGAAACCCTGTTTTTTCTATGATTCCACGATTCTAAAAGAAAGCGAGAGACCTCTATGAAATTTACCTACGACCATGATCTGCATCTTCATTCCACACTTTCCCTTTGCTGCAAGGATCCCGAGCAGACCAAGGAGAACATTTTGAAATATGCGGTAAAAAATAATCTTTCCACCATTTGCATTACCGATCATTATTGGGATAGCACGGTTCCCGGTGCCAGCCCTTGGTATGAGAAGCAGCCCTTTGAGCACATCGATCAGATCAAGCCCTTGCCCCAAGCCGATGGGGTACGCTTCCTGTTTGGATGCGAGTGTGAGATGGATCGCAATATGACCCTGGGGCTTCCTCCCGAGCGCTTTGACGATTTTGATTTCGTGATCATTCCCACCACCCACATGCACATGCCCTTCGTGCGCGACGAGGACGATGACGGAATGCCCGAAACACGCGCCAAACTGTGGGTCAAGCGTCTGGATGCTTTCTTGCAAAAGGATCTGCCTTTCCATAAGATCGGCATTGCCCACTTGGCTTGCTGTCTGATCCTTCACAAAAAAACACGGGAGGACTATTTGCAGACCCTGGATCTGATTCCCACCGCCGAAATGGAACGTCTTTTTGCCAAAGCTGCACAGGTGGGTGTGGGCATTGAGCTGAACAAGGACGATATGACCTTTGCCCCCGAGGAGGCCGATCGCGTTCTTCGGATGTTCCGTATTGCCAAGGCGGCGGGATGCAAGTTCTATCTGGGAAGTGACTCCCATTCGCAGAGCTATTTTGAGGACGCCGAACAGATCTTTTCCCGCGCCATTGATCTTTTGGATCTGCAGGAGAGCGATAAGTTTATTCTTTGATTTTAAAAATACAACATAAAAAGGAGAGAACACACCATGAAATTTCAGTATTTGGGAACTGCGGCAGCCGAGGGCTTTCCCGCGGTATTTTGCAATTGTGAGTATTGTCAGGAGGCTTGGAAGCTGGGCGGAAAGAACTTCCGTACCCGTTCCCAGTCCATCATCAACGATGAGCTTCTGATGGATTTCCCCCCCGATACCATGGCGCATTTCCACGCTCAGAACATTCGCGGTGATAAGATCAAGTACATCGTTTTTACCCACAGCCACTCTGACCACTACTACTCCACCGACCTGCTTCGTCACGGCGGATGCTACGCTCATAACATGACCGAGGAGAAGCTGCAGATCGTTTGCTCCGAGCAGCTTTACGAGCGGATGCAAAAAGATCTTGCGGGAGCGAAAAAGGATGTCATCCTGGAATATTTCATTGCCAAGCCCTTCCAGCCCATGGAGCTGGGCGAGTATACGCTGATCCCGTTCCCCGCACGCCACGCCGGCGATGGGGAAGGCAAGTTGGCGCTCTTTTACGCCATCAAGCATCAGGGCAAGACCCTTCTGTACGCTCACGATACCGGATTCTTCTTTGACGAGATCTTTGATTACATTAAGGAGAATGGCCTTTATTTTGACATGATCTCTCTGGACTGCACCAACGCTCACCTCGATTCCAAGCCCACGGGCAACCATATGGGACTCAACGCCAATGCCGAGGTGCTGGAAAAGCTGAAGGAAATGGGCGCGGTGGATGAAAAGACCATCTGTTACGTCAACCATTTCTCCCACAACGGCAACCCTCTGCACGAGGTGCTGTCCGAGACCGCCGCAAAGGTAGGCTTTCAGGTGTCCTACGACGGTTTGAAGTTGGAGATCTGATATGGTAGATTTGATCAAAGACGGCCTGCAAGGGGAGGAAGAGCAAATCTATTCCTTCCTGCTCATCGGCCAATCCAACATGGCGGGCAGAGGAAACTTCGATGAGGTGGAAAAGATCAAAAACAAGAATTGTCGCATGCTTCGTATGGGGCGTTGGCAAACCATGTGTGAGCCCATCAATCCCGACCGCGATATTTTTCGGGCCCGCTTTCACAGCGGCGTCTGCTTGGCTACCTCCTTTGCCGATCTGATCGCCAAAAAGAACCAGTGTAAGGTGGGGTTGATCCCCTGTGCCGACGGGGGCACCAGACTCAGCCAATGGATGCCTGGGGAAATCCTGTACGATCATGCCGTGCTCATGACCAAGCTGGCACAGCGTACCTCCAAGCTGGCGGGGATCCTCTGGCATCAGGGGGAGAGTGATTGCAACGATCAGGCGCTGGTAGATAGCTACCGGGAGCGCTTTTTGACCATGATCACCTCTCTGCGCCGTGATCTTGGAGCCGAGGATGTTCCCGTGATCATCGGCGAGCTTTCCACTCTCATCGATCCTTCCCACGTTGGACGCGGTGGACGGATTCTGCAGATGAACCAAAATTTCCACGAGATCGCCAAAGAACTGCCTTTTTGTAGTGTGGTATCCTCGGAGGGCCTGACGCTTCAGGAGGATGGCATTCACTTTGATTCGGTATCCCTTCGGGAATTCGGCCTGCGCTATGCCGCAGCTTATCAAAAGCTTTCGATCATTGAAAAATAAAGGAGAGCCTATGAAACGAACTCTGATTTCTCCCGATCTTTCCGGGTATCCCTCCGTCTTCCACGCTATGATGGAGGGCGCGGCGGTTTACGATAGCAGCTGCTCGCCCGAGGCGCGGGTGGTCTTTATTGACCGTGACGGAGGATATTATCTCAAATCTGCCCCCAAGGGGACCTTGGAAAGGGAAGCACAGCTAGATCGCTATTTCCACCAAAAGGGTTTGGGAGCCGAGGTGTTGGAGTATCTTTCGAAGGAGAAAGATTGGCTTTTGACCTCCCGTGTCCGCGGTGAGGATTGCACCCACGCCACGTATTTGGAGGACCCACGGCGCTTGTGCGATCTTTTGGCAGAGCGCTTGCGTGCTCTGCACGAGCTGGATCACACCGACTGTCCTGTGCAAAACCGCATGGAGGCCTATCTTGCCACGGCGGAAAAGAATTATCGGGAAGGGAACTACGATGCCTCCCTGTTTCCCGATAACTGGGGCTACGCCTCGGCGGAGGAGGCCTGGGCGGTCGTGGAGAAGAACGGCCACCTCTTCCAAAACGACACCCTGCTACACGGGGACTACTGTCTGCCCAATATTATGCTGGAGGCTTGGAAATTCAGTGGCTTTATCGACCTTGGCAACGGTGGCGTGGGAGATCGCCACGTGGATCTTTTCTGGGGAGCATGGACCTTGAATTTCAATCTCAAGACCGACCAATATCGGGATCGCTTTTTCGACGCCTACGGTCGCGACCGTGTGGACGAGGACATGCTTCGTCTCGTCGCCGCCGCTGAGGTGTTTGGGTAAGCACCGTTTCTGTAAAAGTTTTGGTCAAGCTTTTTTAAAAGCTTTCGAGGTCAAGGGCGCGTAGCCCTTGTCGCCCTCCGCAGAGGGCGAAATCTCCAAAACGGCGTTTCTCTTTTGTTAACTTTTTTCTTTGCGCCTTTGGTGTCAAAGAGAAAAGTGGCTAAGGAATTTTGCGATTTTATAATTTTATCAGCTTCCATGCAGGAAAAAGAACCTCTTTTTCCTGCATTTCTTTTGGAAATATTTCCAAAACACACTTTACTTTTTTTACAATCCATGATAAAATGTAAAGGAATAAATTTTGAATGATTTCGGGAAGGAAAAACCTATGACAAACCAAGAACGTTTTATGCAGATCTTTCAGGAAAAGATCACCAGAGAAGGCTCGGATAAGCTGCTGGAATTCCTGCAGAAGAGTGACTTTTTCACCGCGCCCGCGTCCACCCGTTACCACGGCGCTCACGAGGGGGGCTTGCTGCAACATAGCCTCAACGTGTACGATTGCCTGGTGGACATCCTCAACCGTCCTCGCATGAAGGAGCTGTACGGCGTTGAATACAGCGACGAGAGCATTGCCATTGCGGGACTGTTGCACGACATCTGCAAGGTGAATTTCTACAAGACCTCCTTCCGCAACGTCAAGGACGAAACCGGAAAGTGGGTCAGCGCCCCCTATTATACCATCGAGGATAACCTGCCCTACGGACACGGAGAAAAATCGGTTTATATCGTTTCGGGCTTTATGCGTCTGACCCGTGACGAGGCCTTTGCTATTCGCTATCACATGGGCTTTTCGGGCACCGAGGATACCAACAACGTAGGCCGCGCTCTGGAAATGTTCCCCTTGGCTTACGCCGTTTGCTGTGCCGATATGGAGGCCGCCTTCCTCATGGAGGGCAAACTGGCCGGAGAGCTGAAGCAATGATGTCCTCTCTCCAAAAACGATTTTGGATTCGCTTGGCGTATCTGCTTCCATTGATTACGGCGCTGTTGCTTCTGATCTATGCGGCGGTGCCTCACATCTACTTTATCTTCAATGGGGAGGTGCACGAAACCGTCAGCACCGTCGAGCTCTTTTCCAATACTTGGGAGGAGTGTCGGACCCTGTTAAATGGCAAGAGTGCCGCGGGCAACGCCGTGTTCTTTTCGTATATTCTACTGGCGTATGCGGTGATTTCCCTCCTACTGACCCTGGTATTTTTTACCTTTGCGGTTCTCAGTGCCGTATTCTCCTGCCGCGCCTTTGCCGCCTGTCCCACCGATCGGCAGGCCAATCGGAGCAAGCGGTGGTTGCACCTGTTTTGCCCCGGCAGGATCTGTTACGGGATTCTTACGCTGCTCCCGCTGATTCCCGCCTGCCTTCCGCATCTGCTCAGCGCCCTATACAAGGGGTACTTCGGTCTGGGGGTCAAAGCTTGTTTTTTCTTCCTGCCCGACGTGATCCTTGGAGGGGTTTTAGTATTGTTTAGCCTGTTGTGCTTTGTACTCACTCTTCGAATCCAATCCGAGGAGCACATGGATATGTTCCGTTTGTATAAGAAAAAATAACCGTTGGAAAAAGGAGAAGACTCATGTTCCAAGGAAAAATGAAGGCTGTGACCTTCAGCTATGATGATGCTGTGACCCAGGATCAGAGATTGATCCATCTGTTCAACAAATACGGCTTGAAGTGCACTTTTAACATCAATTATGATAAGCTGGGCGTTGCTCGCTCTCTGATTCGTGAGGGAGTAACGGTGGCTCATTGCAAGCCCCAACCCAACGAGGTTCCCGGGATCTATGCCGGTCACGAGGTGGCAGGGCATACCCTGACCCACGCTCATCTGCCGCGGGTTTCGGATCATGAGATCATCCGTCAGGTAGAGGACGATATGCAAAAGCTCTCGGATCTGGTGGGCTACGAGGTGGTGGGAACCGTGTTCCCCTGCGGCGATTATGACGACCGTGTCATCAATATCATGCGAAATCATACCACCGCCGCTTACGCCCGTACCACTAAGCATACCGATTCCTTTGCTCCCCAGGAGGATCTGTTGCGCTTCCAAGCCAACGTCCACCATTGCAATTGGGATAAGCTCTTTGCCATGGCAAAGGAATTTATTGAAATGAAGCCCGATACGCCTCAGATCTTCTACATCTGGGGACACGCCTACGAGTTCGATATCGACAATTCCTGGGACAAGATGGAGGAATTCTGCAAGCTGATCTCGGGGCACGACGATATTTTCTACGGCACCAACAAGGAGGTGCTTTTGGGCGCGGATTATATCCGTCGCGAGTGCAATCAGGATCTGCGCTATCTCTTCATCGGCAACAGCTATACCTACGTGAACGAGCTTTGGAATGTGTTTGCCGAGGTGGCCAAAGGCGAGGGCTACCGCTTAACGGTGGATCACGTGACCAAGGGCGGCTATCGCCTGTGTCAGATGAACGATCCCGAAAACCTTAAGGGAGCCGAGGTTGCCGAAAAACTCAAGGCGGGAGCCTACGACGTGGTCTTCCTGCAGGAGCAGAGCCATACCCCCGTGAGTGATCAGGAGAGCTTCTTTGCAGCTTCCAGGAGTCTGTGCGACAGAATTCGCGCCATTGGCGCCCGCCCCGTGTTTTATCAAACCTGGGGCCGTAAGGCGGGAAATAAGGATCTGGAGTCCTTTGGCTGGACCCCTGCGGGCATGAGTCGTGCCCTGGCAGAGTCCTATCGCGCCATTGGGGAGGAGACCAAGGCCACGGTTTCTCCCGTGGGGGATGCCTTCCTTGACGTGTACGAGAACCATCCGGAGATCGAACTCTACCACGAGGACAAGACCCATCCCTCGCCCGCCGGCACCTATCTGGCGGCGCTCTGCCACTACGCTACTCTGTATCGCAAGTCGCCCATCGGCGTTGCTTACCGCTTTGGCGTGGAGACCGAGGAAGAAGCACGCATCCTCCAAAAGGCGGCGCACAAGGCCGTATTTGGAGAATAAATAAAAAATGCCTGAGGAGGAGCGCGTTACGCGTTCTTTTCAGGCATTTTTTTCGCGGTAGAAAGGGTGACTTTGGTAATCAGGCGGCTAAGAAATGGGATCTTTAAAAATCCAAAGGCCAGCAGTGCTCCCAGGGTATTCAAAATCAGATCGTCCACGTCGCAGGAGCCTACCATAAAGAGAA
>JAEIGA010014484.1_pt1 | contig 12000 bp, 8 predicted proteins | sample 9270691 | NCBI WGS metagenome assembly JAEIGA01 (sample SAMN17057246, study PRJNA624740) | gut metagenome | biome: biome; isolation source: fecal sample | host: Bos grunniens | place: China: Xizang | collected 2019
CCTTCAAGACCCGTGACGGTGGTGTGCTGCGGCTGGAGCAGCTGATCACCGATATGACGGACTTTGTCCGGGGCAAGGTTGTGGAGAACAAGATCGTCTCTGAGGACGAAGTGGAAGAGACTACCCGCAAGATCGCCATGGCAGCACTCAAGTATGGCGACCTGAGCAACCAGCCCACCAAGGATTACAACTTCGATATGGAGCGTTTTGCCGCATTTGAAGGCAATACCGGCCCCTATATCCTCTACACCATCGTGCGGATCAAGTCTATTCTGAGCCGCTATGGTGCCTGGGAAAACCTGCCCATCGCCTCCCCTGCCAACCCCTATGCCAAGGATCTGATGCTGGCCATCACCAAGTTTGGCCCCGCCCTGGAAATGGCCCTGGCCAACTCTGCCCCCAACCAGATTTGCGCTTATATCTATGAGCTGGCCGGTTGCGTCAACAAGTTCTATCATGAGACCCCCATCCTCAAAGAAGAGGACGAGGCAATCAAGGCTGGCCATATCGCTCTGATCGGTTTGGCAAAGAACATTCTGGAGCAGAGCATTTACCTGCTGGGCTTCGAAGCACCGGAAAAAATGTGATCCATATGCAAAAATGCCGTCTTCCCTTGAAGACGGCATTTTTATTGGAATAAATCAGCAGATTGGTGTTGATTGTTCCGTTAACCATCAAAGTTGTCATCCTGAGCGACCGAAGGGAGTCGAAGGATCTACGCATTGATCGCCTGCGTAGCAGACATTCGGTGCGAAGATCCCTCGATTTCGCTTCGCTTCACTCGGGATGACAGCGTTTTCGGTGGTTTGAAACACAGCGATAAACTAAAATTTGCAATCCTTTCAGCGCCAATTTTGGGCGTTTTGGGTGCGGATATTCTCACGGACAAGGATCAGTTTTCCACAACTGCTTGATTGGACAGCAAATGATAGCCGTCCGGTGTGAACTGAAGCACAATGGCGTAGGCTTTTCCGAACAGGTAATACTCTGCATAAACGCAATCGTCCTCCAACAACTCCACTGCAGTAATTTCCACATTAGGAATATAGTTAAAGCCTGTTGTGGCATAGAAATAACTATCCGTTTCGGCATAATAGGTAAAGAGGTTCAAATTGAGCTGATTGGTTTCCTCCAGCGTGACTCCAAAATGCTTCTGCAGCACTTCATTCATTCGCTTCGCAGAAATCTTGGAAATATCCATTTCGGCAAAGGCACTGTCTTGCGCTTCCAGATAGGCCCGTTCCTCCGCTGTCACGGTCTCATTCCAATCACCGCTGCTGAAGAGCACCAAAAAATCCAGCTCAGAAGGTGCAGCAAATTGACACAGCAAAGCAAAATTATAGTAATTTCGGGGAACATCCGCCCCAATGTAAAACAGTTGGGTCAGCTCCTGCTGCAGGGCCAGCAGCGCTTCATCCACTGTGGGCTCCGGGGGACCGTGCTTGTGGAAGTGGTTGGTTCGGACGACGAAGCCGGTGGCTGGGAGGTGGAAGAGGAGTGTTCCGCCTCTGGCGTAGATGTAGCAGGCGTAGATGGTGTCCCTCCCCTGCAAGCCATCAGCAAAAGGGTCAACAATGCAACTAACACAATACTTGTGACAATCCGTTTTGCCATAACAAATCCCCTTTCGAACATCTATAATGCTATTTGCACTTCTGCATTTTCATTGTATCACATATACCCCCCGTGTCAATAGATCGCAGACATTTGTCTATGTACTATACAAAAAGTCAGGAGGGACCATTCCGTCCCTCCTGATTTTTGTGTCAGCGCCAGTTTTGGGCGTTTTGGGTATTGTACAGGTCCGCATAGATACCACCGCGCTGCAGCAGTTCCTCATGGGTGCCGCATTCGGTGATCACGCCGTCGGCAATGGACACAATGCGGTTGGCGGCACGGATAGTGGACAGACGGTGGGCGATAATCAGGGTGGTGCGACCCACTGCCAGATTATCAAAGGCCCGCTGGATTTTCGCCTCCGTCACGGAGTCCAGTGCGGAAGTAGCTTCATCCAAAATCAAAATGGGCGGGTTTTTCAGGAAAATCCGGGCTATGGCTACTCTCTGTTTCTGACCGCCGGAAAGCAGCGTGCCGCGCTCGCCCACATAGGTTTCAAAGCCATTGGGCATGGCCAAAATATCCTCGTAGATTTCTGCCTTTTTGGCCGCCTCGATCACCTCTTCCATGGTGGCATCGGGCTTACCGTAACGGATATTCTCGAAAATGGTATCCGCAAACAGGAATACATCCTGCTGGACAATGCCAATATTCTGGTGCAGGCTCTTCTGGGACACCTGGCGGATATCCTGGCCATCGATGGAGATACTGCCGGCATCCACATCATAGAACCGAGGGATCAGCTGGCAAAGGGTGGTCTTGCCGCCGCCGGAGGGGCCCACGATGGCCATGGTCTCACCGGGCTGGACAGTCAGGCTCACATTGCGCAGCACATCCAAATCATTATCATAGGCAAAGGTGACATTCTCCACCTTGATTTCGCCCTTCACATGGGTCAGAGGCTGGGCATCCGGCTGATCCTGCACAGTGGGGTCAGTGCGCATGATATTCACAAAACGGTTGAGACCAGCAAAGCCATTGGCAAACATTTCGGAGAAGCCGGTGAGCTTGCGCATAGGGCCGGTGAAGGATGCGATAAACAGCGTGAAGGTCAGCAGATCCGCATATTCCATCTTGTCCTGCATGATGAACCAGCCGCCCAGGCCGATGACAATGACGTTCAGGCTGCACAGGAAGAATTCTGTGGAGCTGTGGAACATACCCATGGCCTTATGGAAATTCCGCTTGGAAGTCTTATAGATCTCATTGGCAGCGGTGAAGCGGGCGTTTTCCACATCCTCGTTGGCAAAGGCCTTGGCGGTGCGGAAGCCGGAAAGGCTGGACTCAATTTCCTGGTTGATATGACCGGTCTTTTCTTTTGCGGCCTTGGATGCGCTGCTCATGCGCTTGCGCATGGTCATAACCACCGTTAGGCAGACGGGAATCATCAGTGCTACCACCAAGGCCAGCTCCCAGCGGATAGTGGCCATATAGATCAGAGCACCGATGATGGTGCAGGTGGAAGTCAGCAGATCCTCCGGGCCATGGTGGGCCAGTTCGGTCAATTCAAACAGGTCGGTGGTCAGCCGGCTCATCAGCTGGCCGGTACGGTTTTTATCATAAAAATCGCAGCTCATATCCTGCATTTTGGTAAACAGATCCTTGCGGATATCCGCCTCCACCCGGATGCCGAAGGTGTGGCCAAAATAGGCCACGATAAAATTCAGCAAGGAGCGCAGCAGGTAACAACCGATGATAGCAAGGATCACCGTAAAGAACACCTTATACATATCGTTGGGCAGCCAGGTATACAGGGCGGTTCTGGTGATGATGGGGAACGACAGGTCCACAGCCGCAATGCCGCAGGCGCAGAGCACGTCGATCAGAAACAGCCGCTTATGATTTCCGAAATAGCTCAGGAAAATCATCAAGGGAGATCTTTTCTTATAATCTATTTTCTTCATGGTCTTTCCTCCGTTTCATTAAAGTCATTATAGCATATCCACCGGTTTTTCGCAAGCGCAATGGCGGTTTTTATTGGGTTTTCCCTTTACACCCAAAATCCGCTGTGCTATACTGAACAAAAAAGGAGGCTGATTCTATGTCCTTACAAAGTTTTCGTTTTCGTCGGGGCGCAGGCAAAAGCGACCGCAAGCGGGATAGTCAGATTCCCCTGCCCCAGGGCGTTATCCAGATTTGCAATATTTCCTATGGCGCATATGGGTCATCCAATCTGCTGGATGTATATTATCCGGAGGGCGCAGACCTTTGCCCCGTGATCGTCAATATTCACGGCGGTGGATTTGTGTACGGCACCAAAGAGGTTTACAAACGCTACTGCATGGATTTGGCCCGTCGGGGTTTTACGGTAATAAACATCAACTATCGGCTGGCACCCCGCTGGAAATTCCCCACACCCATGGAAGATATCCACGATGCTCTTGTTTGGCTGGTGGAACAAGGCGAAGACTATCATGCCGACACCAACAATATCTTTATGGTGGGGGACTCTGCCGGTGCGCAGCTGGCCAGTCAGTATGCCGCCATGCTGACCAACCCAGAATATATGGCTCTGTTTTCTGTGGGTATGCCTGATCCCGGCATTCAGATCCGGGCGCTGGGGCTCAACTGCGGCCTGTATGATATGAAAATGGTGGCAAGCGAACACCGCAAAGGGCTGGAATTGGATTATCTGGGAAAGAAGATCCCCAATGACGATCCCCGGCTGGATGTGTTGGGCGCCATCACGTCTGCCTTCCCCCCTGCCCACATCACCACCGCCTGTCACGATTTTCTGCTGCCGGCAGCAAAGCCAATGTATGACCATCTGACGGTCAAGGGCATATCCTGCAAGCTGGATATTTACGGCAGTGAAGAAGATGAAACAACGGGCCATGTGTTCCATGTCAATATTCTCAAGCCAGCGGCCATCCGCTGCAACGACGATCAATGTGCCTTCTTCCGGCAGCATCTTAAATAACCTATACGCAAACACTGCAAGAGGTTTCCTGTATCTTGCGTTTTTTAGGCAGAGATGATCGGATGATTTTATAGGATTTCCATATTTATTCGCACGCCCTATTTTTTGCGAAGAAGGAAGGATTTTTATGAAAAAGCAATTCTGTAACTTTGCAGCATTTTTTCTTGCATTGTGCCTGATGTGCCCTTTGATTCTGCCCACCGAGGCACAGGCCGCCAACAGCGGCACCTGCGGTGAAAACCTGACCTGGAATCTGGATGAAAACGGCACGCTGACGATCTCCGGTACCGGTGATATGACGAATTTTTCCTGGATTGGTTATGCTCCCTGGTACCAAAACAGAGAGCTGGTCCAAGCCTTGGTCATAGAAGACGGTGTCACCCATCTTGGTGATAACGCATTCGCAGGTTGCGCCAATATGACCAGCGTCACGATCCCAGACAGTGTGGTAAGTATTGGTGAGGGCGTGTTTCATTATTGTCCTGAGCTGGTATATACGGAATACAACGGAGCAAAATATTTGGGCAACGAAAACAACCCCCACATGGTCTTAATAGGTCTGCTCAATTCTCATGCGACTTCCGCCTTTATCCACGAAGATACAAAAATTATTTATGAATATGCGTTTGAGTACAGCGATACCACCAGTATCATCATCCCTGATGGCTTGATCAGTATTAGCAGTTATGCATTCTATGGATGCAACGAGCTGACCAGCGTCACCATTCCCGGCAGTGTCACCAGCATTGGCCATTCCGCGTTTTATAACTGCACCAGTCTGGCCAGCGTCACCATTTGCGAGGGTGTCAGCAACATTGATACATACGCCTTTCGGCATTGCATCAATTTAACCAGCATCACCATACCGGGCAGTATAACCAATATTGGGGAGTGCGCCTTTGAGTCGTGTACCAGCCTGGAAAGTGTCATCCTTTCTGAGGGTGTGGCCAACATCGGTGAACGCGCCTTTTGGAATTGCACCAGTCTCACCGCCATCACCATACCGGGCACCGTGAACACCGTGGGTTGGGGTGCTTTTCAAAATTGTACCAGTTTGATCAGTGTCATTCTCTCCGACGGTGTAGCCTGTATTGAAGAAAGTGCTTTCTATGATTGCACCAGTCTCACCGCCATCACCATACCAGGCAGCGTGACTGGTATGGACCGTTCAGCCTTTGCATACTGCCCCAAATTATGGCATGTGTTATTTACAGGAACGGAAGAACAGTGGTATGCCGCTTGGGAAGATCCGGATGATATCGAACAACTTAATGCAATCATACATACAAACTGCACCGGCAATGAGATTCTTGATCTGGGAAACAAGATCTGCACTATTTGTTGCGCAAATGCTGGACATACACATGACGGTGATGCCCTGACTGAGGAAGCCTCCTGTGAAACCAGCGGAATGTTTACCTTCACCTGCACCACCTGTGGTGTAGCTGTAGAAGAAATCATCCCCCCAACAGGGCACAGTTATGGCGAGTGGATCGAGATAAAAGCACCCACCATTGAAGAAACCGGCCTTTCCCAGCGGATTTGCGGCAAATGTGGCAACATAGAGCAGGTGGAACTGGAACAGTTGGATCCGGAACCAGAACCCGAGCCGGAACCGGAGCCCGAACCCGAACCCGAACCGGAGCCCGAACCCGAACCCGAACCGGAACCGGAACCGGAACCTGAGCCTGAGCCCGAGCCGGAGCCTGAGCCGGAGCCGGAACCCGAACCTGAACCGGAACCCGAGCCAACAAATCCCAAGCCCTCCTGGTGGCCAAATTCTGCAGGGGATGGGTCCTTTGAGGATGCTGACAATAACGACCGGGACAGCGACGGGTCTGTTATCTGGGTTATCATTGTTTCCGTCACCGTCAGCGCAGCCATCAGTGGTGGAATTGTTGCCATCGCCCTGAAAAAGAAAAAGTAAACACCAAAACCTCCGGCACGCCGGAGGTTTTCCCGTCCCAAACGGTCAGCGGATCTTTGTCTCCGCATCGATAATGGAAATCGTGGGATGCCATTCAAAACGACAAACTACAATTTGCATTTTCACTTTATATATGTTACAATCAAAAGAAAACGCTCAGGAGGTAATCAAAATGACACGAGCAGAATACGCGGCATCTCTTTTTACTAACGGCTACAACTGCGCACAGGCAGTGGCCATGGCTTTTTCCGATTTAACCGGGCTGGATGAAAAAATGTCCGCCAGACTGGTCTCCTCCTTTGGCGGCGGCATGGGCCGGTTGCGGGAGGTCTGCGGTGCGGTCAGCGGTATGCTGACGGTTGTGAGCATACTTTACGGCTATGACTCCCCGGATCAGGATCAGCAAATGGAGCTTTACACCCTGGTACAGGAACTGGCTGGCAAATTCCGGGATGGCGCCGGCAGTATCATTTGTCGGGAAATTCTGAAGAATCCGCCCTCCGATCCTGCACCTACACCCCGGACAGAGGAGTACTACGCCAAACGGCCCTGCGCCCGGATGGTATATTTGGCTGCCAGCATTTTGGATGCGTATATTGCTGAAAATCCCCCGGTGAAAGACAATTGACAAACAGACAAGAATCTCTTATTATAACAAGTGGAATATTTTGGAAAGGGTCAGGTGACTTTTATGTACATGGACGATTACAAGCGCTGGCTGGCAGCGGAACTGGAAGATGAAGATCTTTCCACGGAACTGGCACTGATTGAAGGCAAGGACGACGAGATCAAGGACCGTTTTGCCGTGGCGCTGAAATTTGGTACCGCCGGTCTGCGTGGTGTGCTGGGTGCCGGCAGCAACCGGATGAATATTTATGTTGTCCGTCAGGCCACCCAGGGTCTGGCCAACTGGGTCAAACAGCAGGGTGGTAACCAGTTGGTTGCCATTTCCTATGACAGCCGCATCAAGAGCGATGTGTTTGCCAAGGAAGCCGCCTGTGTGCTGGCTGCCAACGGCATCCGTGTTCGTATTTATGATGCGCTGATGCCCGTACCTGCGCTGAGCTTCGCCACCCGGTACTACGAAGCCAACGCCGGCATTATGGTCACCGCTTCCCACAATCCTGCAAAATATAACGGCTACAAAGCTTACGGCCCCGACGGCTGCCAAATGACTGATGATGCCGCTGCTGTGGTTTACGCTGAGATTCAGAAGACCGATATTCTGGAGGGAGCAAAGCGTATTTCCTTTGAGGAAGGCGTGGCACAGGGTCTCATTGAATATGTGGGCGACGATTGCAAGGAAGGACTGTATGATGCCATCAAAGCCTGCCAGGTGCGTCCCGGTCTTTGCAAGACCGCCGGTTTGAAGCTGGTGTATTCTCCCCTGAATGGTTCCGGTCTGGTGCCGGTTACCCGCATTCTGGCCGATATCGGCATTGATGATATTACCATCGTTCCCGAGCAGAAGTATCCCGATGGCAATTTCCCCACCTGTCCCTACCCTAACCCCGAAATTTTCGAGGCTCTGCGGCTGGGTTTGGAACTGGCTAAGGCACAGGGTGCTGACCTGATGCTGGCCACCGACCCCGACGCAGACCGCGTAGGCATCGCCATGAAGTGTCCCGATGGCTCTTATGAGCTGGTTTCCGGCAATGAAGTGGGCGTACTGCTGTTGGATTACATCTGCCAGGGCCGTATCGAAAAAGGCACCATGCCCAACAATCCTGTAGCCGTCAAGAGCCTGGTATCCACCCCTCTGGCGGATGCTGTGGCTGCCAACTATGGCGTAGAAATGCGCAATGTGCTGACCGGCTTCAAGTGGATCGGTGATCAAATCGCCGGTTTGGAAGCAAAGGGCGAAGTGGAACGCTTCATTTTGGGCTTTGAAGAATCCTACGGTTATCTGGCCGGTCCCTATGTACGGGACAAGGATGCTGTGGTGGCTTCCATGCTGATCTGCGAAATGGCTGCTTATTATCGCAGCATTGGTTCTTCTGTCAAGGAGCGTTTGGAGGCAATTTACGCCAAGTATGGCCGCTATCTGAACAAAGTGGATTCTTTTGAGTTCCCCGGCCTCAGCGGCATGGACAAGATGGCAGGCATTATGACTTCCCTGCGGGAAAATCCCCCTGCCCAGATCGGCGGCTATGCCGTGACGAAGGTTGTTGACTATCAGAAGACGGAGGAGACCGGCCTGCCGGCAGCCAATGTACTGGTATACACCTTGGATGGCGGTGCTACCGTCATCGTGCGTCCCTCCGGCACCGAACCCAAGATCAAAACCTACTTTACTACTTTGGGCAAGGATCTGGCAGAGGCCGAGGCACAGAAAAATGTACTTGCCGAGGCGTTGAAGCCCATTCTGGCATAAAACACTTATTCCACCGGGCTGCATTTTGCAGCCCGGTTTTCCTTGAAAATATATCTTATCAGCTGCCTATCCGTGTGATCGAGTGCATATCCCACCGGAAACCGCAAGAGAAAACCGTATTTTTTTAAAAAATTCTATAATTTATATAGATTTCCTCTTGCATTTTTTCCAAAAAAGAGCGATAATATCTTGTGGTAGTGCGTTTGCATCACCACAACTAGTGGCGTTTTCTGCCACGTCCATCCGGCATATTCTTCCCGGCCGCAAAGCCGGAGAAATGAGGTATATTATGAGAAATGTAGGTACTACCTCCCGTGGTATCCGTTGCCCCATCATCCGTGAGGGCGATGATTTAAGTAAGATCGTTGTGGACAGCGTTTTGGCTGCTGCAGAAAGCGAAGGCTTTCAGCTGCATGACCGGGATGTTGTTGCCATTACTGAATCCGTCGTAGCCCGTGCCCAGGGCAACTACGCCTCCATCGATGCCATCGCCACCGATGTGCGCAACAAGCTGGGCGGTGAGACCGTGGGTGTCATTTTCCCCATCCTCAGCCGCAATCGTTTCGCCATTTGCCTGCGGGGCATTGCCAAGGGCTGCAAGAAGGTAGTTCTGATGCTCAGCTACCCCTCTGACGAAGTGGGCAATGAGCTGGTGAGTCTGGATGCTCTGGATGCTGCCGGTGTCAACCCCTTCTCCGATGTGCTGAGCCTGGAAAAGTACAGAGCGCTGTTTGGTGCCAACCCCCACCCCTTCACCGGTGTGGACTATGTAGCTTACTATGGCGATGTGATCCGTGAAATGGGCGCAGAGGTAGAGATCGTATTTGCCAACGACTGCCGGGCCATTTTGAACTATACCAAGAATGTGCTGCATTGTGATATTCACTCCCGTGCCCGTACCAAGCGGCTGCTGAAAGCTGCCGGTGCAGAGCGGGTCTGCGGCATGGACGACATTCTGAACACCTCCATCGACGGCAACGGCTACAACGAGCGTTATGGTCTGCTGGGCTCCAATAAATCCACGGAGGACAAGATCAAGCTGTTCCCCCGGGAATGCAACGATCTGGTGCTGGACATTCAGGCCCGCTTCCTGGAGAAGACAGGCAAGCATATGGAAGTCATGGTCTATGGCGACGGTGCATTCAAAGATCCCGTGGGCAAGATTTGGGAGCTGGCTGATCCGGTGGTTTCCCCTGCCTATACCCCCGGCCTGGAGGGCACTCCCAATGAACTGAAGCTGAAGTATCTGGCGGATAACGATTATGCCGGGCTCTCTGGTGAGGAGTTGAAAAAGGCCATTGAAAACGCCATCCGGGAGAAAGACGGCAATCTGGTAGGCTCCATGGCTTCCCAGGGCACCACCCCCCGTCGTCTGACCGATCTGATCGGCAGTTTGTGCGACCTGACCTCCGGCTCCGGCGACAAGGGCACCCCCATCATCCTGGTACAGGGTTACTTCGACAACTACACCAACTAAGTATCTATAGTGCCATCCAAATTGAATAAATTTGGATGGCACTTTTTTAATACTTTCCCTTGACAAGGGTAAGTAGCTGTGCTATAATCTCCCGCGGCCATCCGGGGGATACCCGTTTTGGCCACTATTTATGTAAAAATACAGGAGGCATAACCATGGAAAAGCATAATGTGAATTTGGTCAATATTGCTCCCAATTCCGACCTTGGTATTGCTGTTTCTTCTTTGCTGGAAGCCGTTGACTTCCCCATTTCCCGTTTTTCTGAATATGCTGTTTTTCCCGGCTTTTGTGATGTGCATGTGCATTTCCGTGAGCCGGGTTTTTCTTATAAAGAGACCATTTTTTCCGGCAGCAAGGCCGCTGCCCGAGGTGGTTACACAGCGGTTTGCACCATGCCAAACCTGAATCCTGTGCCGGATTCTGTGGCGTATCTGCAGCAACAGCTGGATCTGATCAAAAGCGGCGCCTGCATCCATGTGTATCCCTACGGCGCTATCACGGTTGGCCAAAAGGGCGAATACCTGGCAGATCTTGACGGGATAGCACCCAATGTGGTGGCCTTTTCCGACGATGGCCGTGGCGTACAAAGCGACGATATGATGCGCGCTGCCATGCTGGAGGCCAAGCGGCTGGGCAAAATGATCGTAGCTCACTGTGAGGTCAACGAGCTGCTGCGGGGCGGCTATATCCACGATGGTGAATATGCAAAACTGAACGGTCATCGGGGCATCTGTTCCGAAAGTGAGTGGGTGCAAATTGCAAGAGATTTGAAGCTGGTGGAAGAAATTGGCTGCGCCTACCATGTGTGCCACATCTCCACCAAGGAAAGCGTGGAAATCATCCGCCAGGCCAAAGCAAGGGGCGTGAATGTCACCTGCGAAACCGGCCCACATTATCTTGTGATGGATGACAGTATGCTCCAGGAAGAAGGCCGCTTCAAAATGAATCCGCCGCTGCGCGCAAAAGAGGATCGGGAGGCTCTGATCCGGGGTATTCAGGATGGCACCATTGATATGATCGCCACCGACCATGCCCCCCACTCGGACGAAGAAAAGGCCAAGGGTCTGGAAAAGAGTGCTTTTGGTGTGGTGGGTATCGAAACCGCTTTCCCCATCTGTTACACCTATCTGGTAAAAACCGGTATCATTACCATGGACAAACTTATGGAGTTGCTGGTAACCAATGCCAGAAAGCGCTTTCACCTGCCCTTGGGCAAGGATTTCAGCCTTTGGGATCTGAATGCTGAATATGAAATTGATCCTGCTGACTTTCTTTCCATGGGTAAAGCAACTCCCTTTGCAGGCTGGAACGTGCAAGGCAAGTGCCTGCTCACCGTCTGCGACGGTAATATTGTATACAAATCTTCTGATATTCAAGAAAAATAACTTCGGAGGTTAAAAATATATGGCAAAGAGAACTGACATTAAGAAAATTCTGATCATCGGCTCCGGCCCTATCGTCATCGGCCAGGCTGCCGAATTTGACTATGCCGGCACCCAGGCCTGCCTGGCCCTGAAGGAAGAGGGTTATGAGGTTGTACTGTGCAACAGTAACCCTGCCACCATCATGACCGACACCGTCATTGCCGACAAGGTCTACATGGAGCCTTTGACTCTGGAATATATCGCCAAGATCATTCGCTACGAGCGTCCTGACGCCATCGTTCCCGGCATCGGCGGTCAGAC
>JAEIGA010014485.1_pt1 | contig 12000 bp, 11 predicted proteins | sample 9270691 | NCBI WGS metagenome assembly JAEIGA01 (sample SAMN17057246, study PRJNA624740) | gut metagenome | biome: biome; isolation source: fecal sample | host: Bos grunniens | place: China: Xizang | collected 2019
CAGGATTTTGACATATCCGTTGTATTAGGACTTGATGCCCATGATGTTGAGGGTGCACAAGATACCCAGTCTATGCCCCGTGCATTGGAGATTTGTAACAAATACAATCTTAAAATCTTAGATAAAGTCGAATTAATTAAACCTTAGAGGATGACTATGAAAGAACAGACAAGCTTTGTAAAAGGAATAAAGGACGGACTGCCCATATGCTTTGGATATTTGTCAATATCCTTTGCGTTTGGTATTTATGCCTGCGCCAATGGACTTTCCATACTTCAGGCGGTAGTTATGTCTATTACTAATTTAACATCAGCAGGACAACTTGCTTCAGTTCCTATAATTGCTGCAGGAGGTACAATTGCCGAACTATTGGTGAGCCAGATAGTAATCAATCTCAGATATGCCCTTATGTCGGTGTCTCTGTCTCAGAAATTAGGTAAATCAGTAAGGATGCTTGATAGATTCGTCATAGCTTTTGCAAACACTGATGAGGTATTTGCAGTGGCGTCATCTCAGGAAGGTACTGTCGGAAGAAAATACCTTTACGGACTTATTTTGACTCCACCTCTGGGTTGGACATTAGGTACCTTGCTGGGGGCGGCAGCAGGAGCGGTGTTACCCCAAATTCTGGTATCGGCTTTAGGAATCGCTATTTACGGGATGTTTATTGCTATCGTTATGCCCAAGGCAAAGGCTGAACGTCCTACGGCACTTTGTGTGGGGTTATCTATCGTTTTAAGTTGCCTGTTTTATTATATTCCTGTACTTCGCACGATTCCTTCAGGATTTACCATTATAATATGTGCGGTAATTGCAAGCGGTGTTTTTGCATTCCTTGCTCCTATCAATATAAGCGAGGAGGCAGACAGCAATGTATAGCTTTGGAATCTATCTGATTGCTATGGCAGGAATCACATACCTTATCCGTATGCTGCCTCTTGTTTTAGTGAAGAAAAAGATAAAAAATAAATATATCCTTTCTTTTTTGTATTACATACCCTATGCAGTGCTTACTGTTATGACTATCCCTGCTATATTTTATTCTACATCATATAAGCTTTCTGCCATAGTTGGTTTTGTGATAGCGTTTATATTGGCATATATTAATAAAAGCCTTGTAACCGTTGCGGCTCTCTCTTGCGTTGGAGTATTTGTGACAGAACTGATATTAAAAATTGTATAATAGAAAAAAACAAAAGGCATTCGCATTGCGAATGCCTTTTGTTTGTGTTAAGGTTATAATAGTATTTTGAACGGTTATGCGCGGTTTTTAGCGAGCGTGCGGCAGAGGAAAAACAGATGCAGAATAAACGAATGAAACCACGGATATTATCCGTGGCCGAGCCCGACGGCGTATGTGGATACGCCGAGGGTTTCAGTCGTTTAAGTTCAAAATATAAAATAAAAAGGTACTCAGGTTATTCCTGAGTACCTACATAATTAATTTAAAAAGGTTATAATAGTATTTTGAACGGTTATGCGCGGTTTTTACCTGCCGTTTATACATTTAGGTGTTTTCTTACTGATATAAGACTGCCTAAACCGCCAAGTATTGCACCAAGTCCCAAGGATGAGCCGATAATAATTCCTGTAAGCTCGGTTAAAGGTTTAACAGTAAAGAACATAATGTTTAGTGAATTTACAACATTAACAATTGCACCATAGCCAGCCATAATAATAGCAATGGATGCACCTGCACCGATGATGCCGATTGCAATACCTTCTATAATAAAGGGCCATCTGATAAACCAGTCCGTAGCACCTACGAACTTCATAATGTTAATTTCTTTACGTCTTGTGTACACTGTCAGTTTGATAGTGTTTGAAATAATGAATACAGAAACAACTGCCAAAGCAATGATAATCCACAAACTGAAGTTTCTTATGTAGTTGGCAATTGAAACAAGCTTGTCTATTGATTCTTCATTTTGCTGGATTTTTATAATTCCTGCAATATCTTCCATAATCTCGACAGTTTCCTGAGATTTTGACAAATCAGTCAATGTGATAAGGTACATATTCCTTAAGGGGTTGTCGTCTTGATAGCGGTCAAGAAGTTCGCCGTTTTCGCCCATTCTTTCCTTTAATGACGCAAGACGCTCTTCGTTTGTGTTGAGGGTTACTGAGTCCACATTGGGTGTATCCTTTAACTGTTTGCCAATTGTGAGTAGTCCGTCGTCATTAATGGCTTCATCGACGATTGCAACTATCTGATAGTTTCCTTCCAAATCTCCCGCCATAGACGTAAGGTTGATGGAAAGCACCATAAACACACCTAAAACAAGCAAGCTTGCCATAACAGTAAAGATTGAAGCTAAAGTCATCCATCCGTTGGAAAAAATATTTTTAAAAGCTTCTGAGAAGAAGTAACGAATTCCTCTAATTTTCATAGCCGTAACCTCCTCTTGTTTCGTCGCGGACAATCTTGCCCTCTTCAATAGCAATAACACGCTTTTTCATAGCGTCAACGATATCTTTTGCGTGGGTTGCCATAATAACAGTTGTGCCGCGTTTGTTTATGTTGTCAAGTAATTCCATAATTTCCATAGCAACCTTGGGATTTAAATTACCTGTTGGCTCGTCCGCAATTAAAAAGGCAGGGTTATTAACCAGAGCACGGGCAAGTGCCACACGCTGTTGTTCGCCACCTGATAATTCTCTCGGGTATGACTTTGCTTTGTGTGAAAGTCCTACCAATGACAAAACATTGGGAACTTGCTTTCTGATTTCCTTGCGGCTTGCGCCGATTATATCCATTGCAAAGGCTACATTTTCATAAACAGTTTTGTTGGAAAGTAGTCTGAAATCCTGAAAAACTACGCCCATAGAACGGCGAAGATAGGGGATTTCACGGCGTTTTAATTTGCCGATGTCCTTGTTGTTTATGATAACCTGTCCATTTGTTGCGGTTTCTTCGTGCATCAAAAGCTTAATGAGGGTTGATTTACCCGAACCTGATGGTCCTACAATAAATACAAACTCTCCACGCTCGATAAAGAAGCTCACGTCATCTAAAGCAGTTGAGCCGTTGGGATATACTTTAGATACATTACTGAGTAATATCATATAATCAATCCTTTCCTTAGCATAAAATTACTATGTGCCCGAAAGCACATAGTAAATGATTTCACATTAGAATTTCGACGGGTTTGTAAGCAGGTATTTTCTTACTAAAGCTGCTACCTTGAATACAACTGCGTCGTCGAACTTGCGAAGGTCAAGACCTGTTAAGCGCTCAATTTTGTCAAGACGGTAAACAAGTGTATTTCTATGGACAAACAACTGACGTGATGTTTCTGATACGTTTAAGTTGTTCTCAAAGAATTTATCAATTGTCTGCAGAGTTTCGTCGTCTAAAACTTCTAAACCTTCTTTTTGGAATATTTCGTCTAAGAAAAGCTCACAGAGCTTACTGGGAAGCTGATAAATTAATCTTCCTATACCAAGCTCGCCGTAGCTTAAAATATATTTATCCCCATCAAAGACTCTTCCAATCTCTAAAGCCAGTCTTGACTCGGAATATGAATGAGCAATGTCGTTGATAGATTTTACGGGTGTGCCGATACCTACATAGACTTTCAATAAAAGTTCTGAATTGATTGTATCAACGATTGACTGTGCTGTCTTTATAATGAAGTCTTTATTGTTATTTCCTGACAAGGATTTAATTATAACAATGTTTTTGTTATCTATATTGATAATGAAATCCTGTTCGGGGAACATATTCTGAAGTAATTGAATAACGCCTGTTTCATTACCGGGAATCTGTACTATATATACAATTCGCGGAACGTCTGCATCTATCTGAAGCTCGCCTGAACGCATATTGATATCACCGGGAAGAACATTTCCAAGTAATACGTTCTTTAAATAGCTTGCTTTGTCGTATCGGTCTGCACAGTGAAGCTGAAGGTTAGAGATGCTGATACCCAAAAGAGTACAGAGCTTCTGATCTTCTGCATCAGTACCCTTTACATAAACAACAAACTCCATAATATTTCTTGCGCCAACTGCAACACAGGAGTATCCATTCACCAAAAAAGGTCTGCCGTTTGGGGTAGCACTGGATATCATAGCGAATGTTTCGTCATCACCTGCAGGCTCACCAACGTATGATACTAATACAGAGGTGTTGTTTACAACGCCCATTGATTTATGTGTTACGCTTCTCATCTGGTCTAAAACCGGCTGAAATATTTCACTAAGCATAAAAAACCGCTCCTTTGCTGTATGCAATACTTATACATATATATCATACTAAATTTTCAGTAATTTTGCAATGTTTTTTTGCGAATTTAACCGAAATTTAATTTTTTTAGGGAGTTTTTTCATTAATTTCGTAAAAAATGGAATTTTATTAAAAATACTATTGCATAATTATTCAACGTGATGTATAATTATAAAATATTGGAGGTAAAGCTATGAAAACCAATGACATTAAAAATCTTGATAAAAAATATTATATGAATACATTTGGCGAAAGAATACCTGTAAGCTTCAAGTGTGGTAAGGGTATAAAACTCTATGCAGATGACGGGAGTGTCTATACAGACTTTTTGGCAGGTATTGCAGTTTCGGCTGTGGGACATAACCACAAAACACTTGTCAAGGCAATCACAAAACAGGCGAAGTCCGTGCTCCACGTTTCCAACTATTATTACATAGAGCAACAGGCAAAGTTGGCTGAAAAAATCTGTAATAATTCATGTGCTGATAAGGTGTTCTTTGCAAATTCAGGAGCGGAAGCAAATGAGGGAGCGATAAAGCTTGCAAAAATCTATCAGTACAAAAAGGGACGACCCGAAAAGTACGAAATCATAACTTTGGTAAATTCTTTCCACGGAAGAACCCTGGCTACTGTCGCAGCAACGGGACAGGAAAAATTTCAGACTCCATTCCGCCCCTTGACACCGGGCTTTAAATATGTTAACATCAATGACATTGCAGCGTTAAAGGAAGCAATAAACGATAACACCTGTGCGGTTATGATGGAAATGATTCAGGGCGAAAGCGGTGTGCATCCTGTAGATGAAAATTACGTTCAAGAGGTTTATGCACTTTGTAAGGAAAAGGACATTGTATTTATCGCTGACGAGGTGCAGACCGGTATGGGCAGAACAGGTAAGCTTTTTGCATACGAGCATTACGGCATTAAACCTGATATTTTCACACTGGCAAAAGCTTTGGGCGGTGGTGTTCCCATTGGTGCAGTTTGTGCTAATGGCGCAGTGGCACAAAGCTTTGCTCCTGGCGACCACGGTTCAACCTTTGGCGGAAATCCCTTAGCGTGTGCCGCAGCGAATGCTGTGTTTGAAATCTTTGAAAAGGAAGATTTGGTTAACAACTCAGCGATTGTAGGTGCGTACTTAAAAGAAAAACTGGAAACCCTTTCACAAAATTGTGACAAAATAAAAGAAGTCAGAGGCTCAGGACTGATGATAGGGATAGAGCTTTTGGGCGTAAGTGCTCAAGATATCAAGCACAAGCTTTTCGAAGAGAAGTATTTAGTAGGTGCAACAGCCACCACAATAAGACTTCTGCCACCTTTGGTAATTACCAAAAAGGACGCAGACGATTTTGTAAAAGTTTTTGAAAAAGTTTTAGGAGAATGACAATGAATAAACATTTACTCACATTGCACGACTGGTCAACAGAAGAGATTTTAGAAACTCTGGACTTAGCAGATGAATTAAAATACAAACAGAAAAATGGTATTGAGCATCATATCTTAAAGGGTAAAACTTTAGGTATGATTTTCACAAAATCATCAACAAGAACAAGAGTTTCCTTTGAGGTTGGTATGTATCAGCTGGGAGGGTCTGCTCTCTTTTTAAGCTCTAATGACATTCAGTTGGGTAGAGGAGAGACAATCTACGATACGGCGAATGTACTGTCAAGATTTTTAGATGGTATTATGATAAGAACATATAAACAATCAGATGTTGAAGACTTGGCAAAATTCGGTCAAATTCCGATAATCAATGGTCTTACAGATTTGGTTCATCCCTGTCAGATTTTAGCGGATTTTCAAACAATTCGTGAGCACAAGGGAAAGCTTTCCGGCTTAAAGCTTGCATACATCGGTGATGGTAACAATATGGCACATTCACTTATGTACGGCGGAGCAAAGGTTGGTATGGATATTGCTATTGCAACACCTGAGCAGTATCAGTGTGACCCTGAGGTTGTGAAAAATGCATTGGAAGATGCCGCTAAAACAGGCACAAAAATTACTCTCACATGCGACCCCGTTGAAGCAATCAGGGATGCTGATGTAGTATATGCCGACACATGGGTAAGTATGGGACAGGAAGCTGAAAAGGCAGAAAAGCTTAAGGTTTTCGGACCTTATCAGATAGACAAAAAGTTGTTTTCATATGCAAAAGATGATGCAATATTTTTGCATTGCCTGCCTGCATATCGTGGCTATGAGGTAACGGAGGATGTTATTGACGGACCTAATTCCGTTATTTTTGACGAAGCAGAAAACAGACTTCATGCCCAAAAAGCCGTAATGGTAAAACTTATGGGAGAAAAGTAGTATGGTACGAGTAAGAAAAGCAGAAATTACTGATGCAAAGCGTATTGCCCAAATTACAGCAGACGCATTTGTGCAGTATATAAAGGTTGCCGGAATAAAAGATACTCCCGCACTTCACGAGGGCGAGGAGCAGGTAATAGAAGACATTAAGTCTAAGGATGTTTATGTGGCACACATAGAGGATGAGATTGTAGGCAGTGTGCGTATACATAAGCTGGATGAGGATACAGTGTACCTTTCACGATTTGGGGTGAGTATGGATCATCAGAATCTTGGTATAGGTAAGCTTTTAATGAATTATCTTGATGTAGTACTTGCTCAGAAACGAGTAAAGCACATTGTACTTCACACTGCGTCAAAAGCTACGCCTTTGATGAAATTTTATTATAACCGTGGTTTTTACGTAGACGACGTTTCAAAGGAAAAAGGTTACATCCGTGTTCTTCTTAAAAAAGATTTGCAGCTGATGTAGTTATGAGGTATAGTCCTCAAGGAGTGACAAAAGGTCCTCGCGTGTATCAAGAATAATGCCCTGCGTCAAAAGCTTTTGGTCATTTGGCGTCAGGGCATTTTTGTCTATTTCTAAAATTTTTTCAAAGGTTTTGTTTCCGTCAGAATTGATTACATAAAGATTTACAAGTCCGTTTTGTGCGATAACCAGATAATCGTCTTTTGATTCTGATTCAATAATTGCTTGGCTTACTGCAAATGCCTCGCGTAACCCCTCGGGACGCTTGAGGGGAGCGTATATTCCGTCACCCTGAACGCTTTTTTGTTGAACGTGAGCATCGTTTTTTTGCGGTGCTTTACTTTTTGCCCAGATATATCCAAGACTTCCGCATATAATCATTGCCAGCACAAGGCAAAGAGCGAAAAACACAGAGCTTATAATAGTTTTCTTCAATGATTTTTCCATATAATACACCTCTTTTTGTATTTTGGTCAAAAAAATGGCAATTTATACTCGTATTTAATACCAAATTAACCTTCGCTTAATATTTTTTTAATATGTTTAGGATAAAATATGATTAGATAGAAATATTATAAAAAGGAAATGCTATATTCTACGAGGTGAAAATTATGGCAAAAAATACATATTCTACAAAAGGGGCCAGTCAGGGGAATAAAAAAACAACCCGAAAGAAGAAGTCAATCTTAAAACGTATACTTCTTATTCTGTTGGTTGTTGTACTACTGGCCACATCAGTAATCGCAGGAACGTATATGGGATTTGTTGATAACAGTATGGACATAATTGCGGAGGAGTATAATCTTAACTTTACCTCCATTGTTTATTATATTGACGAAGAAACAAATCAGCCTGTTGAGTACGACAGAATCCACAGCTCAGAAAACAGAATCTGGGTGGATATCACAAATGTTCCCGAAAATCTTTCAAATGCTTTTATTGCAATTGAGGACGAACGTTTCCGTGACCACAGAGGTATGGATATCAAGCGTACCTTCGGTGCTTTTGTAAAATGGGCTATGGGCAACAGCTCTTACGGCGGTTCAACAATTACTCAGCAGCTGGTCAAAAACGTAACAGGGGACAAGGATCGTTCACCTTTAAGAAAAATTACAGAAATCTTCCGTGCTATGAACTTAGAGCGCAAGATGAGCAAAGACCAGATTATAGAAATGTATATGAATACCATTTACTTCGGCTCGGGATGTCATGGTATTCAGGTGGCGGCAAACCACTATTTCGGCAAGGATGTAAGTGAATTGTCTGTTGAGGAATGTGCATCGCTCGCTGCAATTGTAAAAGCACCTACCACCTACAACCCTGCAACAAACTACGATAACAACAAAGAACGCCGTGACGTTGTGCTCAACAAGATGGCAGAGCTTGAGTTTATCACGCAGGAAGAGTGCGACGCCGCAAAGAAAAGAGAAACGAAGGTCCGTTCAGGAGCCTCTGAGGCTGCAAAGAAAAATCAGGATGTAAAGAGCTACTTTGTCGATGCGGTAATAGATGATGTGGTTGCAGATTTGATGGAAAAAGAAAATATCTCTGAAAGTGATGCTACAACAATGCTTTATACAGGGGGTTATAAAATATATTCAACAGTTGACCCCAAGGTACAGAGTGCTATTGACAGTGTATATGAAAAAACTTCTAATTTCCCCAGTTCTTCCATTCAGTCAGCCATGGTTGTAATGGACCCCTACACAGGTCATATCAAAGGTATGGCAGGCGGAATAGGAGAAAAGGATACACCTCGCGGATTAAATCGTGCAACTCAGTCAAAACGTCAGCCCGGTTCGTCCTTTAAGCCTGTTGCGGTTTATGCTCCTGCTATTGAGTATAACGTAATCACACCTGCAACACTAATCAACGATGCACCTTTAGCTATAGGTGAGTGGAAACCCAAAAACTCAGGCGGAAAATTCTTAGGAAAAATGCCTGCAAGAAGTGCTATTGAACGCTCTCAGAATATTCCTGCAGTTAAGATTATGAGAGAACTATCGCCTGAAAAAGCTTTTGACTTTTTAACCAAAAAGCTCGGGTTTACAACGTTGGTTGAAGAAAAAGAAGTAAATGGTGAAATCATTGGTGACCAGAATTTATCAACGGCACTAGGTGGTGTAACATACGGTGTAACAGTTGAGGAAATGACAGCTGCATATTCAACTTTTGTAAATTCAGGCATGTACAATAAACCTGTAACATATACTAAAGTAATTGACGCAAACGGAAAGGTTATTTTGGAGAATAAATCTCAGAGCAAAAAGGCTATGAGCGAAGAAACTGCATATATCATGGCAAATATGCTGACAGGTGTTACAACAAGCAGTATCGGTACTGGTAGAAGTGCAAAGCTTGACGGCATAATGACCGCAGGAAAAACTGGTACAACCAACTCAAATAAGGACAGATGGTTTATGGGCTTTACGCCTAACTATGTTGGCGGTGTATGGATGGGTTACGACAAGCCGAAATCTATGAGCGGCAGTAACTTCTGCCCGAGAATCTGGAAGCAGGTTATGACCAAGATTCATGAAGGAGAAGAAATTAAAACCATTCCTGTTCCTGATGATGTAGTAAAGCGTACAATTTGTCAGAATAGCGGTAAAGTGGCATCTACCGATTGTACAAATACACGAATAGATTACTTCAAAGAGGGCACTCAGCCTATGAAGTACTGTTCATCACATGAGGCTCCTGTGATAATTGATCCCAATGCTGAGCCTTCGACTACACCTGAAGTTTCAAATCCCAGTGGTGGGGAAGGTGTAATTGATGGTGCGGCAAATGACACCAGCAGTAATGCAGGTAACAATGACGAAGCTACTCCCGGTGTGAATTCAAGTGAGGCAGACGACGAATCCACCTGGTACGGCGAATGATATTAAAAGAGGTGTTAGTTATGGAATACATGAAAAAATGGGAATACTGGTTGTCATCTCCTGTAGTTGACGAAAAAACAAAGGCAGAACTTAACAAGATTGCAGACAATCCCCGTGAAATAGAAGAGAGATTTTACAAGGATTTAGAGTTTGGTACTGCAGGCCTTCGCGGTGTTTTGGGTGCGGGCAGTAACCGTATGAACATATATACTGTAAGAAAGGCGACACAAGGATTAGCTAACTATATTGTATCCCGTGGTAAGGATGCTATGGAGCGAGGCGTTGCAATCGCTTATGACTCAAGACATTTTTCTCCTGAATTTGCATATGAGTCTGCTTGCGTCTTAGCTGCATCAGGTATCAAATCCTATGTGTTTGATATGCTTCATCCTGTGCCGGTTTTGTCCTTTGCGGTAAGACATTTAAACTGCTACAATGGTATTATGATTACAGCAAGCCACAACCCTGCAAGATATAACGGATATAAGGTTTATGGTGAAGATGGTGCACAGTTAAATGTTGCTGACTCAAATGTAGTTTTAGATTATATCAATAATATGGATATTTTCAATGATGTTTCCGTCATGGATTTAGAAGAAGCAAAGTCTAAGGGGCTCATAAACATCATTGGCAAAGATGTGCGGGATGAATACCTCAAAGAAGTGTTAAAATGCCGTAAGAATCCCGATGTGGCAATGGATAGTGCAAAAGAAATCAAGATAGTATATACACCCTTCCATGGTTCAGGTCTCACACCTGTAACAGAAGTTCTGGCGGCGGCTGGTTACACAAATGTGCATGTAGTAGCCGAACAGGCAGAGCCAAATCCTGATTTCATAACTGTAAAATCCCCTAACCCTGAGGATAAAGAAGGTTTTTACCTTGCAATTGAACAGGCAGAGCGCATTGGTGCTGATGTAATACTTGGTACAGACCCCGATGCTGACCGTGTTGGTGTTTTAGTTAAGAACCCTGACGGAAGTTATGATGTTTTAACAGGTAACCAGACAGGCGTACTTTTAGCCGATTATATTCTCTCATCAGCAGAAAAGAATGGTGAAATCGGAGAAGACGATTACATTGTAAAATCAATAGTTTCAACAGGCTTAACACAGAGAATTGCAGACCGTTATGGTGTAAAACTCTATGATGTATATACAGGCTTTAAGTTTATAGCTGAGGTTATAAAAAAGCACGAGGACGAGAATCTTCCTGGCAAATATCACTTTGGTTTTGAAGAAAGCTATGGTTCATTACCCGGAACTTATGCAAGAGATAAAGACGCTGTTGCGGCAACACTCCTTTTGTGCGAACTGGTAGCGGTGTTAAAACGCGAGGGAAAAACTTTGTCTGATGCCATAGCAGACCTTTACAAAAAGTATGGTTACGTTGTAGAAAGAGTAGTGTCAATAACATTAGAGGGTATTGACGGAATGCAACAGATTAAGGCTATAATGGATAAAGTTGAAGCTGAACCCTTCCGTAAGATAGGAGATGTACAGCTTAAGGCCTTCAGAAACTATAAAAAAGACACTCGTGAAGATTACGAAACCGGCAACATCACACCTATCGGTTTTGAACCTTCAAATGTAATGTATTTTGAAATGTCAGGTGGCGGTTTTGTGGTAGTAAGACCGTCAGGCACAGAACCTAAGATTAAGTTCTATTATTCTGTTCCCTGCGAAAGCATGGAAGAGGGCAATGCCTTAATCGATAAGCTCAATGCAGAAGTAAAGAGAATATTGTTATAAATAAAAGAGGTTATCCTAACGGATAACCTCTTTTATTTGTGCCTTTGTAAACTCTATTAATTTTTGTGCATCTAAAAACATCTGGCAACCTCTGACACCTGCACTTACTGCAATTCGGTCGTGTTTTGTGACGGAGGAGTCAAAGTATGTGGGAAATTGTTTCTTCATTCCAACAGGTGAGCAACCGCCGCGGATGTAGCCTGTTGTTGCCAGCAAATCTTTAACTGCAATCATTTCTACACGCTTATTTCCTGAGTAATGAGCTGCGGCTTTTAGGTCAATTTCGCAGTCTACAGGAATGACAAATACTACGTGTCCTGTTTTGTCGCCTTTTGCAACTAAGGTTTTAAAAAC
>JAEIGA010014486.1_pt1 | contig 12000 bp, 20 predicted proteins | sample 9270691 | NCBI WGS metagenome assembly JAEIGA01 (sample SAMN17057246, study PRJNA624740) | gut metagenome | biome: biome; isolation source: fecal sample | host: Bos grunniens | place: China: Xizang | collected 2019
CTATTAGTGGATACTCCATACTGATAAGAACATTAGTAGTAATACTTATTACTCTAATGATAGGTACTTGTATAGGTGTAGGTATAACACACACAGACTACAAGGTAAAAGACACAGAGGGTAGAGGCTATGTGTACACAGTAGAGGGTACAGTGGTAGCAATAGATAATACACTCTGTACCATAGAAGACACAGAGGGAACACTGTGGTTAGTAGATAGTGATACACTCACAAGAGATAGTACAGTGCTGATGTATGTAGTAGACAACAACACTAACACACAGAGAGATGATGAGATAGTAAGACTATGGATAGCACAGTGATGTAGTGTGTGATACACACACTACACTACACACCAACAGATAGACACACAGTAAGATAGTATGATACACTACACTACTACACACAGTACAGTAGTACATAGTAGATAGATAGATAGTAGGATACTATACTACTGTGTGTCTATTACTATGTAGTATAGTAGTATAGTATACTACTATCGATAGGTATAGTAATGTGCGTGAAACTCCCTATATGGCATAGTATACAAATAGCAGATATTTTATTTGTGTAAAATGACGAATAAAAATAATAAATTATTTTCCCGAAAGGTATTGACATTTCTACTCGGGTATGCTATAATAAATACAGAAAGAGGGGAGATAACACCCCAACAGAAAGAAAGAGGTACACAACAATGACAACTATTTACACAGTATGGACAAACTCTGAATACGAACCTGACTTGCTCGCATTATTTACAAATGAAACAGCTGCTCAAGAATACGCCGAGCGCAATGATGGTAGAGTTTACAAGGACACAGCTTTTGACACAGCGGCTGCTGCAGAGCTTGAAGATTAAGAGAGACTTTCGTCTCTCTTTAAAAAAAATAAAAAAACTTTTAAAAAACCTATTGACAAATAAACGAACTTGTGATATAATAAAGACACAGAAAAGGAAAGGAAAATAAAACAATGAAAAGATACTTCACACTCACATCCTCCACAGGAACAGAACTCATCAGAACAACAAAGCTTGAGAACCTCGTAGCAAAGATGTACTCCTACGATACACACGCGTGCGGTAAGGCAAGAGTTGAAATCCGCAAGGGTAACATCTTTAATAAGGTAATCACAACCACAACCCTTCCTGAAGCAGGCTATGGTGAAACAAGAGCACAGTACCTCGCAAGACTTACAACAGTTGTAAATAACATCTAAAAAAGAGGGGAAACCCTCTTTTTTTGTGTAAAATGACGAAAATAATTTTTAAAAACCCTTGACAAATAAATAAAAATGTGGTATAATTCGTCCGCACGTGTGCGGCCGGCTCTGCCGGAATTATAATTATAACATACTCCACACAATTTGTCAAGAGGAAATTGAAAAAAATTTTGTACAAAAAAAATTTCCTAAAATTTGTGTAAAATTACCTATTGACAAATCCCTCTCCGTGTGGTATAATTATTATAGAAAGAGGGAAGGAAAAGAAAAACCTCAAAAAAATTAAAAAAGTTTTCAAAAACCCCTTGACAAACGGGCAACCCTGTGATATAATTATTACAGAAAGAGGGGGAGAGACCCCAAGAGAAAGAGAGGATAACAAAATGCTGAATGTAAATGTTGAAGAATTGAGAATTGAATACAAAAGACACGAAAGAGTGCTTGAAGAAGCGTTCTGGGCAGACAGACTTGCCCCCTACGAAAGAATGGCGGTTGACGAGGCTCACCGCAGACAGAGAGAAATTAGAAAGATTTTCGCAGACCTTGGACTTAAAATTGAAGAGTGAGAGGGAAAAATCCCTCTCACCCCCAAATAAAAAAAATAAAAAACTTTTCAAAAACCTATTGACAAATCAATCAAGGTATGGTATAATAAATACAGAAAGAAAGAGTTCTAAAGGATAACTCAACAAAAGTCCTATTCCATGGGGTGTTTCCCAATTCTTCCACCAATGTTTCCGCAAGGAGCATCGACCTCGACAGCAAGAGGTGTAGGCGAAAGCCGAGAAAATAAAATTGGGATTTTTTTAAAAAACCCTTGACAAACGGCTCAAGGTATGATATAATAAATACAGAAAGAGGGAAGGAAAACCCAACAAACCAGGAGAGGAAAAATTATGACAACAATCAACAAAACAACACTTTGTGAAATGGCAAACAAGGCAATCGCTGAAAGAGAAGCAAAGAGAATCGAAAGACTCACTCACTATATAGAAACAAGAGCAATCCCCGAAATCGTAAGCAAGGCAACAGAGGGTGCGTTCTCTCACAGACTATCCTGCTTTACAGATTGTTCTGCAAGTGACCTTGAAATCATCAAGAACATTCTCGCAAAGAACTACGAACTCACAGTAAAAGGTATTGCGAACTCTCTCTCCCTTGTAGTTTATTGGGGTGAAGAAAACAACTAAAAACAAAAGCCTCCCACAAGGGAGGCTAAATTTTTTTAATTATTTTTCAAAAAAGTATTGACAAACGGGTGAACTTGTGTTATAATATATACAGAAAGAGGGAAGACAACCCCACAAAAAGAAAGGAACAAAAAAAATGAAAACTATCAAGAAACTTAACGCAATGCCCTACGCACAGGCTCACATAGAAATCGACGAGTGCGGAAACTCCTACCTTTTCTCCTATACAACCCTTGTAGCACAGATAGAGGAAGGTTGGCTCACAGTGTTCGGTCTGTATAGCCAAACAACAAGAAGACACATCGGTGCTTATATGGCTGAGATGACAGGTTATCTCAACTACTACAATGCTAAGGAGGCATACGAAGGCAACTATAAACTGAATGTTGAGACCGGTGAGGTCGTAGAACTCTAAAAAGTGGGTGGGCGAAAGTCCACCCCTTAATCAATTACGTCCGCGCGTCCAGGGCCACCAGGACGCGAATTTCCATTATATCATAGTTCCAGCATTTTGTCAAGAGAAAAATCGAAAAAAAATAAAAAAATTATTTTTCCCAAAACCCTTGACAAACGAGCACCCCTATGTTATAATAGTATCAGAAAGAGAGGTAAACACTATGAAGGACGCTATCTACTTATTACTCACCAACGGACATGAGTGCCTTGGCATTATTCTTACTATCTGCTATTATCTCTTTTGGTTCTTGCTTATTCTTGGAGTAGCAGCAGTATCAAACTTTATCTGTGAAGAAATAAAATATTTTTTCAAAAAGTATTGACAAACCGCACGGAATGTGCTATAATAATTACAGAAAGAACGGGTAATACCCCCAACAGAAAGGATTAACTACTATGACAACCATTATCATTACCATCATCGCAACTCTCCTTGTACACAGTGCTATCGGCTGTGTTCTCTATCTCGCAACAAAGAACAACGAAGAAATCCTCGCATTTTGGGGCGGTGGCATTCTCTGTGCTATCTCTAATGGCGTAGCCGCAATCATTTACTGTATTCGCAAGGCAACACACAAGAAGTTTTTCAAGGCTCTTCTTGTAGATAAGAATGGTAAACTTTACTACTGCGAAAGCAAACAGTCAGATGACATTATGTTTGATACAGAAGAATACAAAGACCTTGACCTCAGGTTCGCAAGAAACATTGTTAAAAACTACACTATCAAAGATGGATGGAGAAAATCTGACTGTATGAAGAGCTTTGGCGAAAAGTGGGAGCTTTCCGCAAGATACACACCTATCAAAATCTGTAAGGCTGAGGGTGCTGAATACATCAAAATAAATTAAAAAACTTTTCAAAAAGGGGTTGACAAAACCCCTTTTTCGTGTTATAATAAGTACAGAAAGAAGGAAAGAGAGGCACTTAAAATGAAGGTACTCGTTAGATACGAATGTTGGACATACCTCGCAGACAGTCGCACAGTAAGTGCTCAGGAAAGATGCGAGAGCGCCACAGAGGCACGCGCCCGCGCAAAGGAATGGCAGGACTTCGGAATGAAGGCTAATGCCTACAAGGTAGTGGTAAACCTTGATGTAATGGAAATTTACCACGTCCCCCTCAATTGAGGGGGAGAAAATTTCCAAATTAATTTTTAAAAACCTCTTGACAAACAACGTCAAGTGTGTTATAATAATAATGGAAAGAGGGAGTGGCAACGCGAAGAGTGAGACCCACGAGAGTCAGTAAGACCACTCCCAATGAGGTCCACCGCAAGGTGTGTAGGTTTGCGGTATACAAATGTGAACCAGTGCCGCTTCGCTGAAGAAATGGCGGATGATGCCTACTACAAAGCAAAACCAAGAGAGAGTCAGAAATGGCTCTCTTTTTTCAATCGCCCGCTTTCTCACGCCGCGGGCGAAATTTATATTATACCACACTCTCAGCATTTTGTCAATAGGCAATTTGAACAAAAATTAAAAAATATTTTTTCCCAATTTTGTGCGTTTTGACGAAGAAAAAAGTTTCAAAAACCCCTTGACAAACCGACCGTCTTGTGCTATAATAGTATCAGAAAGAGGGAGAGATCCCAAGAGAAGAAAGGATTAAGACAAATGACTAAGGGAAACGCAATTAGATATTATCGTAAGTTTAGTGGAGCAGATAAGTATATCATCGGCTTTACATACAAGAAGAAGAACTATATGGTAATTCTTGACGAGATTATGCCTCGCTTTATGTCAATCACTCACACAGCATCAAGCGCAGGTAGAAAGCCTAAGCTTCAGCTCACTCTTCGCAATGAGCATAAAGAATACTTTATTCGCCGTAAGGGTGCGATTGAGATAGATTATACAAAAGCACCCAAGAATAACGGAGTTGCTTTTGAGAATTGGGTTCGCACAGTTTATTATCAGCAGGAAGCAAGAGGTAAAGACTCCACAGGTTTTTGGGTGTGTGGTGATATTAATGCTAACGGCATTGAGTATCAAGTAAAATTTGAGGGAGCGCAGATAGTTGCTTTTGATACTCTCCATAATCTTCAGGCTTGTGGCAAAAATTGGAAATCTTACGAGCCCAAGCGAGGCAGAAAAAAAGTTTCAAAAAAGTGAAAAAAAGTATTGACAAACGACTGAAAATCTGATATAATAAAGACACAGGGGAGAGGGAACAACCTCTCCCGAAAGGAGAAAAGAGAAATGACAGAAAAAGAAAAAATGATGGCAGAAGTTATCCGTAAGTTTGGATTTGAGGTTCAGGAAACAATATGCTTCTGTAAGTTTTGCGAAACAGTAGAAAGTTGGGAAGATAAAGAATACGCAGACCTCTGTGTAAAAACTATGTATATAGTGTTTATGGATGACAACTATATATCTATGGCAGAACGAGAAGAAAATGAAGAATATTGAGAAAAGGGGTTGACAAACCCCTCTCAGTATGATATAATATATACACAAAGAAAAGGAAGGTATATGATATGACAATCATTGAATATTGGAGAGAAGAATATAAGGCAGATGATGTAGAGGAAGTAAGAGAAAGAGAAGAAGAAGTCCTCAACCTGCTTGATACAAACATTGAAGCATTCCTTGATTGGTGTGTTGAAAATGATGTAGAATATGATGAAAAAGATATGAGAATGTGGAAGGTAAGTTTTGATGCTAACAAATATATGCTTTGATATGGATGGAACAATAGCCAATCTTTATGGAGTAGAAAATTGGCTTGAAAGACTTGAGAAGAAGGACTTTGGTGTATATGCTGATGCTGCCCCCATGTGTGATATGGAATACACCAACACCCTTCTCAAAGATATCTCTGAAAAAGGAATAGAAATCAATGTTATCTCTTGGGCAAGTAAGACAGCCACAAAGGAAGAAATCCAAAAGATAGCAGAAGTTAAAAAGGACTGGCTTAACAAATATAATTTCAAATGTGATAATGTATATGTTGTGCCTTATGGAGCAGATAAGACTCTCTATGTAAGAAATGCCCTACAGGGCAAGGCTCTTCTCTTTGATGATGATAAGAGAGTAAGAGAAACATGGGACATTGGACCTACCATTGACCCCACAGTAATAAAAATTGAAAATATTTTGAAAAAAGTACTTGACAAACTCTTCAAAGTATGATATAATAAATACATCAAAGGAAAGAAAGAAAGGATTAAAAACTATGAAGATTATCACACAGAAGCCTACACTCACACTCACAGAAGAAGAACTCAATGCTCTTATCAAGGCAAGAGATATCCTTGATGAACTCACAGAAGAAGACAGTGCAACCCTTGAAGAACTCCTTGAAGATACAGGCACAGAATATTATGACCTTGCTCAGGCTTATGAAGCCATTGACTCTGTCATTGATGTGGCTATCACAAAGGAAGAAGCAAAGAGCCTCTGTATCTCACTCACTCAGGAAATCATTGTGTCTTGCTCCTAAAGGCTTTCTAAGACAGTTGAGCCTATCAACTGTCATTCCACAGAGCCACAAAGGCTCACCTCTTTCTCCTTTTCTATGGGCTTGGCTGACCTTTTACCTCCTTTCAGGTCAGCCACCACGCCCGAGCAATTTGGAAAAATTTTATAAAAACACTTGACAAATGAGAAATATTATGGTATAATATATACAGAAAGAAGAGAGGTAATAATAATGCTAAATATAATTGAAATGATTTTTGAGGTTATGATACTTGACCCTGTATTCTATTTGGGTTTACCAAACCTCATCCCCAATATGAAAATGGCTTTGAAGAAGAAAAAGAAACCCCCTTAGTTGAAAAATAATTATAGTATTTAAGACCCACCTGAACAAGGTGGGTTTTTTATTTCATTTTCTAAAAGAAGACAAGTGCCTAAAATTTGTCCGGCCGTTTTCTCACGCCAAGGCCGGTTTTTACCTCTAACATTTCATTATAACATTTTTCAACCGATTTGTCAATAGGCAAATTGTACAAATTTTTTCCCGAAACATTGTGCGGTTTGACGAATAAAAAAATTAAAAAAGTTTCGCAAAAAGTATTGACAAACGGGTATTCCCATGTTATAATAAGACAGAACTTAAAGAGAGGTACAAAACAATGACAACAATGAAGGTAATCGAAATCGAAAGAACATACTCCAACTTTGGTAACCACGCCGAGCAGGCTCTTGCTTATACGCTCACAGGTGAAATGCGTAAGCACGATAAGGTTCCCTTCAATGTTGGAAGTGATATCCCCGAATATCATATTTCTGTAAAGTCAAGTGGTTTCTCCCTCGCAGGTGCGAACATCAACTTTGGTGCTACAAAGGAAGAAAAAATCGCTGACTATATGGCAAGAACAGCCTCCAAACTCGTGGCTTATGTATCACAGGATATGGTAGCCTATATAATGAATATGGTAGAGTTTAGAGAGTTTCTTGAAAACTTTACATACCTCGGTCGCGAAAGCACAAGCAACGGTGGCGGCTTGAAGGTACAGTGCCGTAAGGAAAGCAAAAAAATGTTGATGTGGCTCAACGAAAGAGTGGGATAAAAAAAATCCCACTCACCCCCCATAATTTTTCAAAAAACTATTGACAAATGAATAAAAATGTGCTATAATAGATACATCAAGGAAAGGAAAGGTAAAATACTATGACAATCACAAAGGAAAAGAATATTATCACAATTACAGTTGAAGGCAATAAGGCATACAGAATTGATATCAATTCTGGCACTATATATGGAGTTAGTGGCAAGGCTCTGAAGGCTCTCCCCTCTCTGCTTGGTAGAGAACTCAAAAGAATTAGAAGAACAACAACAGATGTACAGGCTCTGTGGGTGTTTGCTGATGATAGTTGGTGGACATATAAAGATGTATATGACAATGGAATTAGAGCAAGTTGGCTTGAGCATATGCAGATGCTTGACAAGTTTCAGGCTATCAATTATCCTATGACAAATTGTAGAAATACTCTGTATGTAAGCAAGAAGGACTTTGATAAGTTTTTCAATAAGTTTGCTAAGGCTTATATGGCTGACAATTCCCTCATTTTTGAAAGCTATGTAGAGGAGGCAAAGAAAAATAATTTCCTCACAGAACTCAAAATTGATGAAAATATGCCTTATATGACAGAAGGTGTTATCAGACTTTTGAAGGATTGGTATGATACAGAGGAGTTTACCAACAAGCAGTTTAAGCATATTATAAGATACCTCACTTTTGGTCAGTTATTTAACTGTACATTTGGTCATAATTTCTTTGGCTCTCATTGTCTTTCAAGACAGTTTAAGGAATATTTCAAGAACTGTGATTTTCTCAACCTTGACTATACAAAAGATGATTTTTATAAGCATTATGGTTATGTAGCAAAAATTGCTGATGAAAGAAAAAATGAAATCCTTAATGCTCAAATTGCTATGGAACAGACCAAGAGAGCAAAGGCACTCACATTTGAAACAGACCTTTATACAGTTGTAATTCCTATGACAGTTGAGGAGTTTATAGCAGAAGGTGAAAACAACAGAAATTGTGTAGGCTCTTATGGCTCTTATGTGGCAAGAGGTGGCAAGAATGTTGTCTTTGTAAGAAGCAAGACTGATGTGGAGGCTTCTTTGGTAACTGTTGATATTGATAGCAAGGGAGATATTGTTCAGTATTATACATTTGGCAATAGAAGTGTTTACTACTCTGAAAATCCTGCTCTTTATGAATTTAGAATTGCTTATCAGAAGCACATCAAGGAAAATTGGGTTTAATACCCAATTTTTCTTTTTTATTTTTGGTAATTTTGCCTATTGACAATTTGCCGCCCGGGTGGTAAAATGGCCGGCCCGGTGTTGATCCTCAGCACCGGAATTTTTGTCAATACCCATCCTGCACAAATTTTCAAACAAAATTTTGTTTATTTTGCCAGTAGACAAAACTCCCTAAATGTGGTATACTATTAGAGTCAAGGGGAGAGATCCCCCACTCCAAAAACTTTTTGAAAAAAGTTTGGAAAACCCTTGACAAAACTCCCAAAGTATGATATAATAAGGTATACCAAGAGGAAAGGAAAAAAGGAAATGAGAATTGAAAAAGAAAAGAATATCTTGAAGATATATCTTTATAGTGAGAAACCCTACTCCATAGATATAAACACAGGTGTGTTCTATGGAACAAGAGGCTCCCCCATAAAGACTGTTCCTGTAGGATTAAGTGAAGCTCTTGAAAATGCCTATGATGATAGTGTACTGACCAAGATGCTTTATAAGTTCTACCATGATGTGAATATGTCAGAGGTATTTGCCCACTTTGTAGAATGTCAGAAATATCTTGCCCTTGCTGATAAACTTGATGCTATTGGCATTGGAGCAAGAATGATACACCCCCATACTGTTATAAATCAGTATGATGTTATATGTGATAATTTCAAGGATTTCTCCAAGGCACTCAAAGATGACCCCACACTTTCTATTGAAAGATATTTGAGTGAGATTGGCTTTAACAAATGGCTTGAAAAGTGTAAGATAGTACTCCCCCACAATGCCCCCACTACTCTCCCTACTTTCTTAAAGACTTATTTTTATGAAAATGGCACAGAGCAGAAGCAAATGGCTGAAAAGTATGGCAGTTGGATTATCTACTACCTTGTCAACAGAGGTTTGTATAAGGCATTTATAAATGACCTTAATACCTATGATGACCTTGTGTTCTTGATGCTTAATGAGTTTTTTTCTGTATGTGATAAGTTAGAGAAAGAACCTCAAAAGCAGGATTTCCTCAAAATCTACACAGAGTACAGAGAAACCTATAAAATCAAGAAAGATGAAATTGATAGCAAAGTTCTCAAAGAGTGGTATGATACCAAGAGAGAAAAACTGTTCTTTGAAGATGAAGAATACACAGTAGTAATTCCCTCTACCCCCTCTGACTTTGAGAGAGAAGCAGAGCAGCAGCACAATTGTGTATACAGAGCATACTTGCCTGAGGTAATGAAGAAAAGAACCTTTGTTGTATTCATTAGAAGAAAGGCAGACCCCACAAAATCCTATATCACTTGTGAGGTAAACACTAAAGGTGGCATAAATCAGTTCTATTACAAGAATAATAATTATGCTAAAGATAATGAGTTCTATGTAAAGTATGCTAACCACCTTGAAAGAAATTGGTAAGAAATTTCATAAAAGGGGTTGACAAACAACCCCAAATGTGATATAATAATAATGTCCTAAGGGGACAGTAAAAAAAATTAAAATGAAAATGGAAAAAAGAAAGGAATTAAAAACTATGAGAAACAGAACAGGTATGATGATGATTACAGGCAACTCCATTGAGGAACTTGAAATGAACCTTGAAATGATGAAGAAGGCAATTTCTTCAGGTGCCACAATGGGTGTGGGTGGCAAGTCCCTTGCTGATGTGGAGAAGGGTCTTGATGCTCTTTGTGATGCCACAGGCTACTCCCCTGCTGTTGAGGTAGAGGTAGAGGAAACAGTTTGCTGTGGAGGTTGTTGTTGTAAGGCAAATGAGCCTGCTCCTATTGACCCTATGGCAGAAATCCTCAAGATGATTGCTAATCTGTAATAGAGAGAGGGGAGAAATCCCCTCCTTTCCTTCTGCGGCCGGTGGGTTAACCGCCCGGGTGAATCGGCAAACCGCACAATTTCCCTCTCCGATTTTTGTCTATTTTACCTATTGACTTTTGGATTGAGATTTGGTATAATACCAATAGAAAGAGAGGTAAGGAAAATGTTTTACAGATACAAAGGAACACTTTATTCACTTGATAATGTAAGAAAAGTGCAGACAAGTACAGATAGAAGAGTAATTACTATTGAGTATACAGATGGTGGCTCCTCTAACATTGGTCTTGGTGGTAGTGAACAGGAAGCAATAACAGTGCTTGACCATATTGCCAGAAAATTGAATGGAAGGTGAGAGAAATGCTCCAAAAGAACATTGAAAAACAGAAAAGAAAAGAAAGAAAAACTTGGGTAGGTTTGTATTCAAGACATACCCCCACTAAAAAAGAAAAAGAAGAAAAATCCAGAAGAAAACACGAAGGGCAGTGGGATGACTAACTGCCTTTTTTATTTGACATTTGCCAAAGTTCGTTCACCCGGGCGCCCCAGCAAAATGCACAAAAAACAGCCCCTATTTTTGTAGGAACTCACTATTGCTTTTTGGTGGTGGGTATGGTATAATAATAAAGGTCAAGGGGAGAGGTACAAAACTCTCTGCCAAAGGTAAAGGTAGATAAAGTCAGGCTCAAATCTTATTTCTAAATGCTTGGTATGGAATAAGTTAGATGATGAGACCAAGCCAAAAACTCTTGACAAGTGTTGAAAAGTAGTATGCTGAAAGTGTTTTGTCTAATGGTGGGCATTTAGCTGATTGCTACATTGAGTGCACCAATGCTACACAGTTATGGAAACAATTTCCAATTAGCCTTATGATTGATGATTGATTGATTGGTAAAAAAAATAAATAAATTTTGAAAAACCTATTGACAAATCACTTAAAGTATGCTATAATATATACACAGAGAGGGAGAGAGCCAAACTCCCTCAAAGTAAAAATCTAAATTATATTTTTTATCAAAGAAAGGAATTGATACTATGGCAGAAAAGAAGATTACAAAGAGAGAGATGTTTGAACAGATTAAGGCAAAGTATGAACTCACAGATGAAGAGAAGAAGTTCATTGACCATGAACTTGAACTCCTTGCCAAGAAGAACTCTACAGAGAAGAAGCCTACAGCACAGCAGGAGGCAAATAAGGCTCTTAAAGAGGTTATCCTTGATAATCTCACAGAGGAAGGTATCACAATCACAGAACTTCAGAAGAAGGTTGATGAACTTGCTGAACTTTCCAATCAGAGAGTGTCTGCCCTTATGAGACAGTTGGTAAATGATAACCTTGTCATTAAGACAGAGGATAAGAGAAAGTCTTACTTCTCTCTCCCTACAGAGTGATGAAAGAGGGGATACCCCCCCTCTTTCAAAACTAAATGTTAGGAGGTATCTATGGAAGAACTTATCCAAAGCCACATGAGAATACTTGGTATCACAAGGGAGGAGGCAATCCAACTTATTGAAGATGATAAGAGGATTGACAGAGGTGAAAAACTCTTTGAACTTGACCCTGAACTTGAAAAGGGTGCCAAGAAAGCAAGATGTGTA
>JAEIGA010014487.1_pt1 | contig 12000 bp, 8 predicted proteins | sample 9270691 | NCBI WGS metagenome assembly JAEIGA01 (sample SAMN17057246, study PRJNA624740) | gut metagenome | biome: biome; isolation source: fecal sample | host: Bos grunniens | place: China: Xizang | collected 2019
AATTCATTTATTGGTTTAATTACAGTAACCTTGGCTTGATTTTAGCCATCAACGGAGCCGAATTTCTGAAAAGTGTAGGCTTTACCGGTCTTCCGCTTATCATCTGCTTCATCCTATTATCGGCCTTCCTTAACTTGTTTATGGGAAGCGCTTCGGCCAAATGGGCTATTTTGGCACCGGTATTTATCCCAATGTTTATGTTGCTTGATTTTCATCCGGGACTCACGCAAGCTTCTTTCCGCGTAGGAGATTCTGTAACCAATGTCATTACACCGATGATGAGTTATTTTGCTTTAATCGTAACCTATGCACAACGATACGATGAGAAATATGGTATAGGCACCATCATTTCGCTGATGATTCCTTACACCTTGGTTTTCTTACTGGCATGGATAGTAATCATTACCATTTGGGTAATTGCCGGCTTCCCGTTGGGATTTGACGGACCATTATACTTGAATTAATATTCCTGTTTCAAATAAAAAAAGTCGCGTCTACTTAGAGTATAACGCGACTTTTTTATATCACAAAACTAAGAATGTATTTAGTATGCAACCAAACCGGCTTCCTTCAACATTTCCAAATACTTGGTAACGGTTTCCAAACTGTCTGGATTAGGGAATTGAGCATCGAGCATTTTCTTGATATCCAAGATGCTGTTTGTTCCACCTACTGTAAGTTTGGCAATTTCGCCACCATAATTTACAGCACCACGCTTTTCAAAACCATACTTCTTCATTAAGTCCGCTGATACGGTACGCAAAACTCCATATCCTGTTTCCTTAACCTTAGCTGTACTACGTGGGAATACCTTAGCAGCAGCCTTTTCTTCTGCAGAAAGCACGATAGCCTTAACAGGAGCAACACCCAATGCAGATGCCTTTACCTTCATAGCGGCATCAATGCTCTTACCGTTAGCAGTCCAAGCAGCCTTAACACCTTCTTGCAAAGTAGTGATGTAGCCCTTCAATGCTGCTGATGCAGGAGCCAATTCCTGTACAGTAGCCAAAGTAGCCAACTCGTTCTTCATCAAAGCGTCTTGGTTGAATCTAGCTGCACGATACAACTGAGCGAAGTTTTCAGTTGTAGCAGCATTCAACAGAGAAAGGTCGTGTCTCATCTTGATGGCCATACGCTTAGAAGAGTTTGCAGCCACTTCCGATGCAATCTTCACAGCTCCCTCCTCGCCTGCTTCAGCAATGGTGTAAGCAGAAACAGCTGCAAGTACGATAGCACGGTGAAGCTGTGTTGGATCGCAAATTTCAGGACGGTCGCCCGAAGTATGGTAGTAGTTATCCGGCCAAGTAATCATGATAACGCCCGGAACTTGTACCCCCCAGTCGTTGAACACTTCGTGGTCAGAAGCACCATAATGAGCATTGATTGAGTAATAGAAAGGATCGCGAGAACCAGTTACACTATGAACCGGCTTCAATGCATCCGGACGGCCCATACCTGTAGCAACGAAGCTCTTGTTGGTAGCCGACAAATAGTGATAATAGCTTTCAGCCACGTCGTTCAAATAGTGAGGGTTACCCATAGTTGTGCGATGCAAGCAGTACATAGATTCGCTCTTGCTCAACCACAAACCAACCATATCGAGGTTAATGTTACACAAGGTACGGTCGAGGATATCCTTATGCTTGATAGCCCATGGAATTGAACCTTCGAACTCAGGCATCCAAATGAAACGGATAGAACGCTTTGGACGTGGAAGCTGACCGCTTTCAATCAACTCGTTCAATGTGCGGGCAACTTCAATCAAAGCAGCAGAACCAGAGATGTTATCGTTTGCACCCAATTTTACATAACCTTCGTAAAGGTGAGCACAAAGGATAATTTCTTCTGCATTGGCATCAGAACCCTTAATTACACAAGTTGGTACTTCGATGTTGGTTTCTTCAGTAGTAGTTTCAATGTCTGCCTTTACGGTAATCTTTTCTCCTCAGAACAATCTGTCGCGCAAAGCATAGCCGTCTCTTGGAGTAAGATTGATGCAGAATGTAGCGTTCTCGCCACGACGGATACCGCTATTAGGAATCTGAATAGGGTCTACCAACGGACGCGGAGAATAGAAAGTAATGATACCTACAGCACCAGCCTTCACAGCCAAATCGTGTACACGTCCGGCAGAAGCTTCGGTTACAGCAATCTTACCTTTCAAATCAACGGCATTGATTTCTGTTTGTGTACCACGACCTACCCATGCCAATTCAGCTGTTACATGAGCACTCTTGCTACCTTCGCCCAAGATAGCGGCCAAGTCTTTGTAATCGGCCATCTTAGTGGTTTTAGGAGATACTTCCCAAAGAGTAGCGCTTACACCATCCCACGCTTTTGACTTACCCAAAAGTTCGGTTGTGGCGTCTGCAAAGCCGTAGCTTTTCAACTTATCCACTACATAAACAGACTCCATAAAAAGACCTTTGTAGTCTTCGCTCTTGCGGTCGCGCTCGTATGGTGCGATATCAAGAATGTGATAATAAGCTCGTTCGCCAGAGGATTCTCCAACAATCAAGTCGTAAAATTTTTCGTCCATCAAGCTATGGATAAACGGACTGGTATATTCCTGTGCCATTACACCCTTTACCAAGAAGGACAAAACCATAATAAGAATTAGTTTTCCTCTTCTCATAATTTAATTTGTTATTGTTATTTATTAAATACTTAAAAGAATAAGCCGTACCCCATTACTGGGATACGGCTTGCAAAAGTAAACAAAATATTTATATTTCAAAAAATATTGTTACCAGCTCAACTTGATGAACTTGTTTTCCCAAGGTTTGAATTCGAGAGAAGCTTCGTTCATCGGGTTGCCCAATACATCGCAAACTACTGGCTTGTTGAACTTCATGCTTGCAGATTCTACTGCAAACGATGCGTTCTTACCACCTACTTCGCGCAATTGCAACAATACGGCACGTTCGTTCTTAACCGGCTTCATGTTTACAAGCAACAAGTTCTCAGGAACGATGTTGAAGATAGATGTTGCTGAAACCAAAGACTTGGCATCGTTTCCTGCTGGAAGAACGCGTGTGCGCAAAGGCACTCTGTTTTCCCATGCAAAGCGTGTAGCACGTTGGATGCTGTTGTCTGACGATGATGTAATGAAGTAGCTCCATTGTACTTGACCCATTTGGTCGGCATTGAAGTTTGTTACCCAATAGTTATTCATAGGCCATGAATACATGTTAGTAGACTGAGGAGTTGCACCAGCCTCGTAACGGCCTGTATTGATAGCACCAAACTGCATCAAAGGAATTTCAGGACTACACATAATAATCTGTGAGTTACTATTACGAGCTGCAGCATAGTTCTGAACAGTATACCAGTCGTTAGAAGAACCCTTGATTTGGTCTACACCTGCTTCGATGTTACCACCTGGTACATCCAACCAAATCTTTCCATCAGCCAATTCGTATGGGAATGCCACATAAACAGCTTCCGGATCAGTTACTGCTTGCTTGCGGAGCTTGTAGTAAATTTCAATCTTCTTTTCTACATTGTATACACGATATTCAACAATCAAGTTGTCGGCATCGCGACCGGCAGGAGTTTCTGTAACAAAACGGTAAGAGTTCCAAATCGGACCTTCTTCGAAGTGAACAAAACGCATTCTTTCTGGAGAACGGCGCAAGAACTGAGGCATTTGGAAGCGTTCCATTGTGCTACGCTTGTCCATCAATTCGTAAATAAATTCACCCAATGCCCATTCTGGTTTTTCAGCCAAGAGTTGTTTGCCAAGTTCTTTATCGTAAAGTTTGTTGATAACGCCTCTACGTGCATCGAAGTCGATGGTATACCATTGGTTTTCAACACGTGGATTAGTAAACTTGGTTTCTTTCAACAATTGCTTGCGAGGTGCATTCTTCACGCGGATGTAGTATTGAGCATAACCCAACGCAGGGATATCCTTCACATAAACATTCCAGTATGTACCATCGCGGCGAACTTCAGAGGCTTGAGCAGGCATTACACGACCTTCCTTATCCACAATCTCGAAATCTTTATCAGTAGGAAGTTGTTGGTGGTCGATGTATACCTTAGCAATACCGCTATAGCTCCAGTTCAAAGTGTTGTATACTACCAAAGTAGGAACTTCCAACTTCGGAACGTATTGTTGCAAAGAACCCATAGCAATTTCGCCCAAAAGACTTACATTACGATAAGCTTCCCAAACATAAGACTGCTTCAAAGAACGTTGTTCCCATGTTTCGAATTCATAAGGCTTTCTTACACTTTCGCTATGACCGAATGTGTGTTCGTCGTAGAACAAGAGTGCATTGTTTGTTTGGTCGATTTGATCGTTTGTAGCTGCTGGCAATTCTGCTCCTAACATTTTGGCAAATGAAAGAGCACCCTGGCTTGCGATAACATCTGCATGCGTGATACGAGAAACAGCAGCTTCGCGTGCACCTGATGCAAAACCGTCTGTCCACCAGTCTGGCCAAGCACCACGGATTGTTTCAATCTTGTCTGGATATTCTTGTTCTACAGTCTTGATGAACTCACTTGCTACAGCTGTACGGAGTTTCGGCCATTCGTACTTTTCGTTCCACTTCAAGAGCATTTCAGTACTCTTTGTTGACGGAGGTGAGTTGTCGGTACGGTAACCTGAGTGTTGGATGGCAAGTACATCGTAAGGATAGTTCTTTGCTTCCATTTCTTCTAGGTAAGTCAACACCTTGCTTTCGAAAGCTTCGAAGTTGTCTGTATGCACACCCCAGTTGTTACCTGTGTGGTAGTGTTCAGCACGGTAAGTCAAAATCTTCTTGCCCGATGGAGATTCCCACCAGAATACAGTCGGCTTGTCGAAACAGATAAGCGCACGGTGACCGTGTGTACCCATGTTTACATACTTGAAGCCAAGGTCTGGCAAAAATTCAGCGAAACACCAACCGATACCGTTCACGTCGTTCTGCATAGCAAGTTCTGTCTTCAAACCTTTTTCCTTGAAAAGCTTCAAAGGAGCCAACGATGCTGCAAGAGTTTGTTCGTCTGGCAATTCGTCGAAGTTAAGGTACATACCTGCAAGTTCAATACGGCCTTCTTCTACTCTCTTCTTCAAACGTTCGATTTGCTTGGCAGGCTTGTTCTTCAAGTATTCGCCTACCGCCCAAGAGATTTCGCAAGTCCACTTGAACTTAGCAAACTCAGGATAAGAATCGGTAGCATCGCAATAATCCAATGCATAGTCGATGTAGCGTTGGTGTTCAGCCAAGATTTCCATCTGAGAACGGGTGTAACCGATATCAGTGTGGGTATGCTGAACCATGTTCATTGTCCATTGACGAACCGGAGAAACAGTAATCTTACCAGTTTCCTTTTCGCTTCCGGCCAAGACTTCATAGGCAAGCTTTGATGTCTTTTCTTGTACTGGAATTTCGAAGAAGATCTTGTTTTCGCCCTTCTTCAATTCTACCTTCTGAACATCTTTACCAAGTTTCACTTCTGCAGAAACAGGGTCACCCTCGTTCGTTACAAGAATTTCCACTCTCTGCTTCATTCCGCCATCTGTTTTATAAACGGCCGGAATCTGCTTCCCCTTCACGCTGACATTCGGAGACGCAAAGGCGGTTCCGAACGAGAAAAGGAGCGTTGCAAGCACATAAAAAAACTTCTTTTTCATCATATTAAATTAATTAACAATAATTTCCAATGTATACCTTTCGCAAAGATAATGTATTATTTCAGAGCCATACATTCCTTCGTTTATTGGGAAGTCCACAAATATTACTCTATTCCGATAATTTAAGCAATTATTACTGGATTTTATTTCTTATAAAGAGACAATCTTCCAACTGATAAACTTCCATATAATTTCAATTTACAAAGAAAAAAATTTTTTTGAAATTTGAAAACTTATAACCCGAAAAAATGATTGGTTTACATGCATAAAAGAGGTACACCCATATACTTATGAAACCATGGGCAAAAAAGGGATGTATAAAACGCCAAAGCGTTTTATATAAAATGACTTGACGTTTTAACCTAAACGCCTTGGCGTTTCATCTCAAACAATTAAAGGCTTGGTTAGAGGGTAAAAAAAAACGAGGAGGCTTTTCTCTGCCTCCTCGTTTTATATATCGGCTTACTTTATTTTCGACCAATAAATGGTTGTTCCAATACCTAGGATAGTACCGCGAAGTTTCAACTTGTCTGCACTTACAAACTCTGCCGTAACGTTTACACGGATACCTTTCGATGGGTCGTAAATCTTGGCATCTCCCCAAGTCTTATCATCTGCATCGTACTTCAAACCTTTCACAATAACAACTTGGTCGATGTCTACATTACGAAGGCTCTTATCCGGATTCTTCACGTCCTTACGCTTGTTTCCTTTGGCATCCAAAGGCTTTTCTACCCAAAACATTTGTGCTGTATATGTACCATCGGTATTCTTTGTAACGCGAACTTTACTTTTGCTTCCGCCACGGTCTGTCAAATATTCGCCTACAATGTTGTCTGCTTTGTCGTTGATACCTTGTGCAAAACTTGGAAGCACCATCATCAAAGCTCCCATGAAAATCATCAATAATTTCTTCATATTTTATCTTTTTAGTTAAAAACGCTGCAAATTTAGCATTTTTATTGCACACAACAAAGAATTCTGTGCATAAAAAGTTTCAATTGAAACTATTTTATTGATTCCATAGAAAGAAGAATTCCGATAACTTCAGCATAGTTTTTCTGTCCGGAAGGTATGTTATTTCCTTTCAAGAACAGATTATATGCCCAATCCTGCAGCTGCCCTAACCAGTCAGAATACCGTTCGCGCCAATACAGATTCTTCTGCCGGTACTTCTCCTTTACCTCAGGCCGAACGGTTTGAATCCATTCCTGAAACTGCTCCTTCGTCAACAACGAAGATGCATTCGAAAGTACATAAGGGAACAACCCCATATAACCACTGTATCGCAAATAAGGATTGGCTGACTCTATGCAGGCCCGATAGGCCCAATAATTGGCTTCGGCCTCATTACTAACACCCAACAGATGAGCAAACTCATGAGCATAAGTAAAAGGATACTGCACAGGTAGCAAGTCGGCATTCAGTCGTGCCTCGGCAAAGAATGGTCCCATGGAGCCTAATACACCTACCCCGGAATATAGTGGAGTAAAAGTAAAGTCCTTTGGAGCCTGCCACGACTTCGGTTTACACAAGCCATAATCAATAGGCAAACTTTGATAAAAAGATTGGATTTCTGTCTTCAACACAGATTCCTCCACTTCCATTTGCGGACAATAAGATTCATTCAGCCCTTCAGTAAATTTCTTCAAGAACGAATGAAATTGTGCTTCCTGGTAGACAACGGGCCGAACTTGCATACGGGTATACAAATTGTATCGGAAATAGTTCAATCCCCACCCTACATAGAACCATACATATATCCAAATTAAAAATTCCAATTCGCCCAAGATGATACGCTTCCAACATACACCTTTACTACGTTTCCACACCACGTAAGCTACAAGCCAAACAATGGCCAAACAAATAAAGATTTCGTCTATCGAAAACGGGAATAAAGCAGAAAAGGCCGAGAGGATAGCAGAGAATGAGGGATAAATCATTCTTGCATATCCTTCGGCCATAAAGGGAAAGTATCTACAGCAGACAATCCACACAAACAAAACAACCAACAATATCCAACGGATAATTGTCCATGCGTTTTTACGGATGCCTGCTTTCATTCTTATTCAATAGTAATTACAAATTGGTCGTAATCGTCTGTACGCCATGCCATGTGCTGGGTACGCTTAGACAAAGCGAACAATGGAGAAAATGTACGTACACCAATGCTCTTGCCATCGGGCTTGAATTCAAGAATACGCAACCAGCAGTCACCACCGTTACCATTCCAATTGCCATCACCCTGTTGTGAGTTGAACATCATCTGCACTACGTTACGTCCGTCGTGAGCCTTATCGATACGGAAAGAAGAAGAAGGCTTATAGTCTATGTTATTCAAATCGGCCATTTTCGGAGTTTCACCACTATGTCCGCAAAGCACCATCTTGATGTTCTTAGACGGGTAAACCAACTTTTCCCATACGGCTTGAGGCCAGTTACGTGATTCCAACTTATAACCTTCGGACTTGATACGATCGCCGGCTGTATTCAAGAAAGAGTGAACCAGGATAAACACCTTGTGGTTCTTGAATCGTTCGGTCTCAATCAACTGGCGTGCCCAATCAAGAGCCTCGTCGCGAGGAGCAAATTCCAAGGCTACAACCAAGATTTTGCCCCATGCCTGGTCACAGAATTCATATGCAGCATTCTCCAATGTATGCACACCTTGATAGTTAGGTCCGGTAGCTACCAATGCTTTGGCAAATGTTGAGTTGCGTTCCGGATACACATAGTCAGGCATCATGGAATAACGATGTTCTGCTGCAATGTATCCCAAATCGTGATTACCTTGACAAACAATATACGGCAAACGATTGTCCAATCGTCCCAGTGCACGTGAAACGGCTTCCCATTGCTGACGAGAGGTTTGGTCGCCATTGTAATCATTAGGCAACGGTGCAGAGATAAGCTTGTTATTCTGCTCAACCATATCGCCGGTAAAGAGAGCCGCCTTAATGTTCAAACGGCTGATATTCTGTACCACCCAAGCTGTCTGCAAATCAAACAAAGGTTGGTTAGCAGCAAACTTCACATAGCTTTGCGGGTCTGGAACCATAATCATACTGAAGGAGTTTGCATCTTCCAAAGCCGGATAAACCGGAATTTGAGGTTCTCCTTTTTGCGCCCAAGCAGTTTGGGCAAACAATGCAATCTGCATTGCAACAAGTAATAAAGTCTTTTTCATATCATTTAGTTTTAAGGTATCGGATCACCATATCCTGGTTGCTTTGGATCATAAACGGCTACACCCACTTTCGAGTCTGCACATCCATAATACAAGAACCACTTGTCTTGATAATACACCATCCCCTGAATAAACACGGTGCCATCTACATACTGACCACTCTTTTCAAAACTATCCATCGGACGGAAGAATGGTTCATCCAATCGGGTGATAAAGCGAGTAGGGTCTTTTGCATCAAACAAAGCTTGGCCTGCAGCATATACATTGGCGGTATATCGCTTATCCCCTCTTTGAGGACAATTCTTGCCATTGTACAATAATACAATTCCCTTGTCTGTACAGATAGCCGGAGGTCCACATTCTGTCAACTGACTATCAAAGAACCCGTCGCGAGGCGACATCAAACGTTTTAAAGAACCATCATTATTTACAATCGGAGTCCAATCGTCCAAATCCTCCGAAGTAGCGGCATAAACATGATGTTCTCCCCAATACATAAAATACTTGCCATCCACCTTCTTAAGCACTTGTTTACCGTTAACTATTTCAGTCAACAAAGAGCCCGATTTACATGCATCATTGAAAAATCTTCCATTATAAGCCTTTTCGAAAACCGGGCCATGCTTCGTCCAGTTTCTCAAGTCCTTCGAAGTAGCCACACCTAATCTTGGTACTTGTCTATTCCATTGGGTATAAGTCATTACATAAGTACCATCCTCGGTTACAGCAATACGCGGATCTTCGCATCCACCTGGCCATTCAAACTCTTTTTGATTGTCGTTATCCGGATAAAATACCGGTTGACTTTCTCGTTCAAAATGAATGCCGTCTGTAGTTGTTGCATACCCTAAACGAGAGGTACGAAAACCAATTCCTACCCCCGACTTATCCTCCGAACGATATAGCACAACAATCTTCCCATCATAGATAGTAGCCCCCGGATTAAACGTATCGTTTGATTCCCATGCAACAGAATCACCGCTCATTGGGCATAAGAACTTGGTATGAGCTATCGGAGATATAACTGGATTTACATTTTCCGGTCTTTTGAATCCACCAAAAGCCCAATCCGGCAACGGGTTATTAGTTGTTTCTACTTGCGGTTGAGTGCAAGCAGAAACAACTAAAAGCATTATCGACAATAAACTAGTATATTTCATAAGTCAATTATTCTGCAGAGAATGAATAAGGAGCATCCGCTTTATTAATACCACGAGATTTATTAGGAACAGCATCCATCTGATACTGGATTCTAGCTCCCTTCATCAATTGGTCGTGAGTAAGATAGTTGTTGGTATGGTTCTTGCCATTAAGCTTCATGCTCTTGATGTAACGATTTTCACAACTGTTGTTAGCAGCATCAATAGTAACAGTCTTACCATTTTCCAAATGGAGTTTAACCGACTTGAAGAGCGGAGTACCCAATACATACTGATCGGTTCCCGGACATACGGTGTAGAATCCTAAAGCGGAGAATACATACCAAGCAGAGGTCTGACCGTTATCTTCATCACCACAATAAGCATCAGGAGCCGCATTATAAAGCTTGTTCATTATTTCGCGTACCCAATATTGTGCTTTCCAAGGTTGAGCCGAATAGTTATAAAGATAAACCATGTGCTGAATAGGTTGGTTGCCGTGTGCATATTGTCCCATATTCATTACCTGCATTTCGCGCATTTCATGAATCATACCACGGCTATCCATACCCATCTTGCTAGGGATAACAAAAACAGAGTCCATCATTACATTAAACTCGTCTTGTCCTCCCATCAAGTTCATCAAGCCTTGTGGGTCGTGGAATACACAGAAGCTCCAATGCCAGCTATTGCCTTCACAGAAATCACGGCTCCAGTCTGTTCCTTTGAAGTTGGGATTAAAGACTCCCTTATCACTCTTTCCAACCATCAACTTTCTTTCCGGATTATAAATATTCCGGTAATTCATAGCACGTTCTTTGTAAACAGCAATTTCGCTTTCAGGCTTTCCTAACTTCTTACCCAACGTATATATACTCCAGTCGTTGAAAGCATATTCTAAAGTACGGGCAGCATTGCTACGAATACCTACGTTATTAGGAACATAACCCAACTTATTGTAATATTCATAACCAACACGTCCTGATGCACTTCCTTTCAGATGAGCATTGGCACCATGCTTAACAGCCTCCCAAAGAGCTTCGATGTCATAACCTCTGATTCCTTTTACATAAGCGTCAGCAACAACAGAGGCTGAGTTCTGTCCAATCATACAATCACGGTGACCCGGAGAAGCCCATTCAGGCAAGAATCCACTTTCCTTATAAGCATTCACCAAACCTTCCTGCATCTTCTGGTTCATGGACGGATACATCAAGTTCAAGAAAGGGAACAAACAACGGAAAGTATCCCAAAAACCTGTATCTGTAAACATGTAACCAGGAAGAACTTCTCCGTTATAAGGACTGTAGTGCATTACCTTTCCATCCTTATCAATTTCATAGAAACTACGTGGGAAAAGCAAAGTACGATACAAGTTTGAATAGAATGTACGCAAGTTATCGATGTTATCATCGTTCACTTCCAATTTGGCCAATTCACGATTCCAAACGTTACGACCATTGGCAACAACGTCGTCAAAAGATTTTCCTGCCAATTCGTTCAAGTTAAGTTCGGCTTGTTCATAGCTGATAAAAGAAGAAGCCACCTTTACATGTACGACCTCGCCTCTACGGGTGCTAAAACCTACAATGGCACCGGCATGCTTGCCTGATTCTTCTGTCTTGTTAGGATGAATGTCACCACTGCTTGCAGTAGAAACGAAAGTAAACGGTTTATCAAATTGAAGTACAAAATAGTTCTTGAAGTTTTCAGGAACGCCACCCGTATTTCGTGTTGAATAACCTATAATCTTATTTTCTTCCGGTATAATCTTTACATACGAACCACGGTCGAAAGCATCCAACACCAAATAAGACTCCTTGGTTTCCGGATAAGTGAAACGGAACATAGCTGCACGTTCTGTCGGAGCCATTTCGGCAGTAATGTCATGATCGGCCAAATATACTTTATAGAAATATGGCTTCACCACTTCGGCTTTATGCGAATACCAACTTGCACGTTTGTCTTCGTCGAACACTAATTTATCTGCAACCGGCATAATGGTGAACTGTCCATAATCATTCATCCAAGGACTTGGCTGATGT
>JAEIGA010014488.1_pt1 | contig 12000 bp, 11 predicted proteins | sample 9270691 | NCBI WGS metagenome assembly JAEIGA01 (sample SAMN17057246, study PRJNA624740) | gut metagenome | biome: biome; isolation source: fecal sample | host: Bos grunniens | place: China: Xizang | collected 2019
CGCTTCCCCTGCATAGTTCAGCAGAATCCCTGCTGTACGTTGGTTTATTTGCATAATCCTAACCTTTCGGCTTCTTCAAATACCATTTTCAAATAATCCTTGGAACGCTTTCGTTCTGCATCCAGAACCGCAAAGCCCTCCGAGTAATCGGGTGTCATAGGCAGCTCAGGCATTTCATCCCCCCGTGCCATGCAATGCTCCAACCCGAATTTAGAGCACAGCGTTTCCAGACGGCTGCTCATGTTATCCGCGCTGCCCTTTCGGTCAAAGATCGCCAAGGGCCGCTGATACAGGAACGAGAAAACACTTCCATGGAAGGAATCCGTGCAAACCAGCGCCGCGTGCTTGATCAGGTAGACAAAATGATCCGGGCCGATGGCATAAAAGGGACCGTTCTTATCCATCAGTTCGATCAGCTGGCAGCCCATTTCCCTTGCCTTCCTGACGATTGCCGCTCTGCGTTCCTCAGAAACCGCTCCCAGAAAGTAGGTCAAAACATACTTTTCCGGCACATTTCCCTTAGGTTTTCTTGCAACTTCATCCCATTCCTCCGTGGTCAGCAGCATCGTGGGGTCAACCAGCACCTGTGCGTCTGTCCGTCCGGTCAGTTCCTCCACAATCCGCTTGCCGGCATCCTCCCGAACGGAGATAAACTTGATATGGTTCAGGCCCTTCCGAACCGCATCCCGATGTTTCTCGGGAATCTCCTCCACGCCAAAACTGGCTGCGTAGGAAAAGGTCTGCTCATATTCAGCGTAGCTGAGATAATCGAATCCTCGTCCACGACCGCTGCCCGGATTCCATACCTGATCGCTACCTGTACAATACAAGTCACATACATCTTTCTTCCTGAGTCTGATGTTGCGGTCATTCATCCAATAACATTTGGGTGTAATATGGACGCACCTGTTATTAAATTGCAAGAAGCACACTTTGCGTTTTTTTCCAACCAGACGGTTAATCCACACCGTTTCTGACAACGCAACACCTCGCAAAAGATTGCTTATCCCGCTGGAAAATCGAGGCTTATTTTTCAGTGTAATAACATTGCTGGTGTAATGCTCCAAAATCGCTTGTAATGCATAGTTTTGAAGTCGATTCCCATGATTCTCATTATCAAAGATGGTAGATATACCTATTCTCATATCAATTTGCCTCTTTCACGCATTCTAGCCGGAACCACTCGCTCTTCAAAATTGTCTAATGTACAAATACATCATACGAACTTTTGCAATCAGCCGAATAATCCCCCATCTTTTTTCTGTAATCAGCTTGTAGCATTTTCTTGTCCGCCACGCTGCCTCATCAGGCAAAGTCAGTTCCCGCATAAGCTGTTCCACTTTTTGGCGATTCTCAGAAGACGCCTGACCCACACAGCACAAATCAATGCCATGCTGATAAACACCACGAATCCTCAAACAGATCAGTTCTGTGCATTTCTTTTTGTCCATTTCCCCATAGTACAGGTTGGCATACGCCATTCTGCGTTTAAAACGGTTTTCAGCACTGAGAATCATGATGTCGGCGTCCTTTTTCCACCGATTTCGTTCCGTAACGGAGCTGTAATTATACTGATATATCGCACAGTTGATATACACAACCTCCGGATCGGTCTGCATCAGCTGAAAAATAACATCCGCATCCTCTCCCTGAATACATCCCACCGGAAAACGAATTCCCTTTTGCCGTATGTATTCCCTTTTAATCAGTTTTCCAGCGCAGAAGTTATTTCCTCCCCGAAGCGCATACCAAACGAAGCGTTCCTGTTTCACAGACCCCGCTTCACTTTCTATGCCTTTTACACACCATTTTTTTCTTGAGCCTCTTGCGAGCTGATAATCATATATTACCACATCCGCTGACCCAAGATAAGGGCTCAGGTTTTGAGAAATCAGTGTATCATCCGAATCCACAAACATGATGTATTCGCCGGTTGCAGCGTCGATTCCTGTATTTCTTGCACCGCTCACACCTTGATTTTCCTGTCGAATAATCCGCACATACTCGCAGTTCAGACTTTCCGTAAATTCACAATATGCTTGCGACAACTCTCCCCTTGAGCCGTCGTCAATAAGGATGATTTCAAAAGCGAATGCCTTTACCTTTAGAATCGAATCAACGCACTTTGCCAGCACATCCACGGGCGTATTATATACAGGAACGATAAAGCTTACTTTTACATCGTTCATTACAAAACCTCACTTATCGTTGTAGCGAAGCAGTGTTTCCCACACACCGGGATTCATTGGCCTCGAATGCTATTTTCTGCGGTTTCCTTGCTCATTTTCGCATACGAAAGCATCAAGTATATAATGACCCATAACAGCACCGATCCTGCGCCAAACAAATGATTAACATAGCTCTCCAAGAAGATGTATATCATTAGCACAAATGTGGCACGACAGAAAGCACCTGCCTTAAAGAATGCTGTCGTAAATGCCACAGAGCCCAAAATACCGCACTCCATAAAAATTCGCACAATATCATTATGCAGATTCCATTGTTCCACTCTGGAATTGTGGATTTCCTGAAATGCCTTGGTCAAATATACCGTTGTAGATCCCAGTCCGTACTTTACTTCGTCGGACTCCATCAGCATTACAATTCTATGGGATCTCGAAAGCGTAAACTTATACAGCGATACGCCAAACACTTCATAGAACCAATTTTCAAAGCCTGAGTTCATCGCAATACAAGTGATTCCAGGCAACAAAACAAAACACGCAATGGCAATATTGACTAACTTTTTGTCAATTTTTCGATTATCGCCGACAATTTTCGAAAATACCAGAAGCAACACCGCCGCAAGCATGCAGAATCGTTTAAAGCCTATAACACACAGCACAAGCGAAACCACAGCCTTTTTCTTTTGCTTCTTAAAGAAATAAAGCCATTCAAAAAGCAAAAAGAAGTAAGCAAATCCACTTTCAAAGGGAGAAAAAGAGCTTGATAAATCGATACTTTGAAGATTTTCCAACGTAAGTCTGGACACTATTTGAGGAATGAAGAACAACACGCACAGATAAAACAGAATATCCAGCATATCGGATACCTGTTTTGTATTCGAATTACTCACGTAGATCCACGCTAAGAAAAGCGGCGTAATAAAATAGATCGTTTCATTTATGGCATAGGACTGGAATCCGTTAAACAGCTGCTTAATAATCGTAATACCAACAAGAATAATAATTGCGATTAGAATCGGCGAAAAAACACTTCCAACGCCGGACGTTGCCAGATTTCTTCGGTTCATAGCCATAATGAGTGCATACAACACCGCAAATATACCAGCTAAGGCATATTTTGCGTTTCCGATATCAACGATATATGAAATACAAACTATCAGAAAAGCAACATCAATCTGCCGATACTTTTTTAATTTCATCCGTTTGACCCTTCGTTCTCAACAATCTCTTTAATTTCTTCGCGGCAATAATGAAACCTGTTCTGTATGCCAACGTTTTGCTCATTTCTATGACTCTGTCAGCAACGGAAATCGGACTGATGCAGTTGATTGCTGTATCAATCGACTGCGTTTCGATCAGTTTGTAAAATGCCGCTCTTTTCGGGTTGGGCATTGCGCTTCTTGTAGCCATAACACCGTTGGCATTGATCAAACGTTCCACATCAACCGAATAAACGGTGGCTTTCTCGCGAATTTTTTCAAACATCTTCATGCCTTTTTCGGAGTGAATCAGCAAAGAAGAATATCCTTTGTTATCATCGGGCAATCCTGTCAATTTCGAAAATCCATAGCAGTCGAATATCGTGATATCGCTATTGCGATGGACTGTCTTGAACGCACATTCCCCACAAGAAGGTCTGGATGCCAGTTCTGTTACGAAAGCCTTCATCATAGGGTCAACACGGCCGGAGCCATAATAGATTTTCCCGTTTTCAAATTCGATTTTCATGGTTGTGGCATGATAACCGTAGGTTTTGTGTTTGAACCGTGCGCTACGCATTTTAGAGCAATACTTTCTCTCCATTGTTTGCACATAATTCTGCCACAATTCAGGTGACGGAACACCTCTGCACACAAAATCCACGCATAGCAGATTGCTGGGCTTATCACCCAAAAACGCCAAGAGGCCCTCGACCTGACAGGGTGTTCCCGTAAAAAGTACAACAACACCCTTCTCCAGATTTGTTTTGATGTCAGAAAATACGTTTTTCAAATCACTCTGGACGAATTTCGAGCCGCGCATTTCCGCGATCCCTTCATATTCCGTCGCCCGCTTGCAAACAACACGCATATCCTGATCATAGCCCGCACCGTATACAACACCGCCGTTTTCCAACACCGTTGCTGCCAGTGCGGTAAACGCTCCGCCGGAAGTACTCATTTCCACAATCTGCGGATCGTGATAGCGCATAATATAGCCCTTCACTTCCCAGCTTTCCTGGTTTTCTTTCCTGTTCAGCACGGGACATCTTTTTTCACACAAACCACAATCGACGCACAGACTTTCATTCACCTGCGGATAAAGGAATCCTTCCTCATCCGGCAGCATTGTGACCGCGTTTACCGGGCACACATTCGCACAGGCTGTACAGCCACAGCAATTTTCTTTTTTATCGATTTTAATCATATGTTTCCCATCATCCGATGCCCGCAAGCGCTGTTTCCAGATATGCCTGCGCCAGTTTTCTTTGTGCACTCACACGCTGTTCTATGGCTGGGTAATCCATCTCCTTGCAAAGCTGCGACGCCAAAGAACCGGTCGTTTCAAATCTTCTGTCGTAAACGCCAAAATTCTCGCACAAAGTATCAATACGTGAGTTTTTAGAGTGCTTCACTCGGTCATCATACCGATTAAAGATCACAAACTTTTTCTTATGAATTATGGAGAAGCACGCACCATGATAGGAATCCGTGCATACATAGGCCGCTCCACGCAGAAGATTTAAGAATTCCTCAGGGCCAACGTCATACAAGGCATAGTCACCGAAATTCTCATCCGCAGACACAAACTGATCCATATGCGGCAGTGTGACGATCTTGCAATTCAATTCCTTTGCCGCCTGTTTTACCGCTTTGCGATGCTGTGGATTTGCTCCCAGGAAATACGCGAAAATATAGGGTTCCGGAATTTCTGTCTTAACCGGGATCTTCTCTTCCCACTTTTTCTGATCCAGCATGAATACAGGGTCCAGAATCGTTTGCACATCTCTTCCGGTCAATTCTTTGACGATCTCTGTGCCTCTTCCCTCTCTCATACTGATGTATTCAATGCGCTTCAAAAAGGCCGCCGTTCTCTTCTTCTGATACCATGGAATATCCTTCACGCCAAAGCTGGAGGCATAGGATATTTTTCGGATATTCTCCGGCACGAACATGAGATTATAGTAGTTTGTCGGCAGACCCGCCGGCGACCAAAGCTGGTCACTGCCGGTGATCACGGCATCGTATCTCGCCGCGCCCTCACGCAGCCGGTCAAAGCCCGCGAATACCGGTGACAGCTTTGTGAAGTGTTCCTCAGAAAAACGGTCAAACCGCTGCCCCCGAACCGTGTCCTTTCGGGCTACGTCCGGATGCTTTCGCATGCCTATTTTTTTGAGAAGGATTTCATATTTGTCGTTTAACAGAATGCCGTTAAACAGCCGCGGTACACCCCGAACCACTTCCCTCAGGTTACGTTCTTTTTGGTATCGAATCAGTTCATATTCGATTCCTTGCTCTTCCATTACAACCGTTGTTGCGTAGGACTGGAGCATTCCTCCGTAATTCCTGTGAAAGTACTTCACACAGATACCGACCATTCGATCACTTATCCCTTCATCTGCTCCCGGATGTCCGCGTTGACGATCTCCTCGCCGGTGCGTTCCTTCAGCTGCTCTCTGGACTGCTCACTGAGGCCGTCATTGACTGCGGCACACAGATCGCAGGTAGAGCATTTGTCCAGGGTTTCCTTACTTACCTTACCGTCCCGATAGTCCCGGACGATCTTGTTTTCATACATAGAATAAGGCTTTTTCATAAACAAAGCCTTGAATTTATGCCACACAACCCAGAAGCCCGGCACCCAGATATACTTATGCATCGCCGGAGAAACAGAGCCGATCATCCAGCAGTCCCGGTCGCAGCAACGAACCTTCCCCCGCACCGCTTCCGCTTCCGGGCTATTCCACAGTTCCTCCCAGCTCTGCTCATTCAGGTTGCCCATGACCTCCTTGTCCTTGGTGCCGTTGCAGGGCATCACATCTCCGTAGGGGTCGATGAAGAAGGTATCAAAGCTCATGTCGCAGGGCAGCAGACGCTTCTGGCCATAGATGTAATTGATCAGGCCGTGATTGAAATAGGCTCGCATCCACTTCTTGGGGCTTCTGGATTTCAGCAGCTCGTTGATTAGATTCTCAAAATGCTGCGCCACCATAGGCCGGTCGTGGATGATGTTTTTCGCTTCCACGAAGTAGAAGCTGTTATGCAGAGAGGCCGTGGCGAACTCCATGCCCATTTCATCCGAAATCTTATACAGAGGCACCAGATCGGCGGCATTGGCATCCTGGACGGTCATGCCGAAGCCCACGTCCTTCATGCCCATTTCCCGCAACTTCTTCAGGGTGGTATAGCCCCGGTTGAAGCCGTCCTCCAGACCACGTATGGTGTTATTGGTTTCTTCCAGACCCTCGATGGAGATCCGGATGCCAATGTTGGGGAACTCCTTGCACAGCGCCACGATCCGGTCTGTGAAGAAGCCATTGGTGGAGATCACGATGCGGTCGCTCTTTTTGTACAGCTCCCGGACGATTTCCGGCAGATCCGTACGGATAAAAGGCTCACCGCCGGTGATATTGGTAAAATACATAGGCGGAAGCTTGCGGATGGTCTCGATGGAGATCTCTTCTTCCGGCTTGGAGGGTGCCTTGTACCGGTTGCACATATTGCACCGGGCGTTGCACCGGTAGGTCACGATCACGGTGCCGTTCAGTTTTTTTGACATGATCTGTCTCCTCAATTTCCAGTATACTGTGCTACCAGCGCAGCAGCATATTGGTCTATGTCCATAAATTGCAGTTCACCGCAGTTTGCGGCATATTCGGGTGCCCGCTTCCACAGCAGCCGGAGCTTCTGCACCAGCTGTTCCCGGTTGACGCTTTCAAACAGCTCGCCGGTTTCGCCTACCCGGATCAGCTCCGGGATGCCGCCAATATCAGCGCCCAGCACGGGCGTGCCGTACATCTGGCTTTCCATGACCGAGAAAGGGCAGTTTTCGTACCACTCCGAGGGGTAAACCGTCAATCGGGCCTCCCGGATCAACTTTTCCAGTGCCTCGCCGGTCTGGAAACCCACATTCTTCACATTGGGGATTCCTTCCAGCAGCTGCTCCAGCGGGCCGGTTCCGGCAAAAACAAAGGAGATCTCCGGCAAAGCCTTCGCCGCTTCCAGCAGGGTATGGATGCCCTTTTCCTTGGAAAAACGGCCGAAATACAGAACATACTCCTTCTTTTCCACCTGCTTCTCTTCCGCCCGATCCACAAAATTGTGCAAGGCCAGCGTCTTAGCCGCCAGCACCGGGTTGGTATCCAGCTTGGTCTTCATGAAACAGGAGCAGCAGATAACGGAATCGATCTGCTTGTAAACGCCCATCCACTTCCAGAAATAGCCCTCCGCCGCACCCACCACGCTCTTGGCAAAAGAGCCATGGATGCACTTTCCTCTGGCGCAGTTCCAGAAATGGCCGCCCAGACATTTTTCACAGTTTTGCTCCGTCCGGGGATTGCGGCACATATGATTGGGACACACCAGCTGATAATCGTGGGCTGTGAACACAATGCGGCACTTGTGGCCGCTCTGCCGTTCCCACTTGCGGATCTCCAGAATGATACTGGGGGTCAGCTGGAAATTGAAATTATTCAGGTGGCACACATCGGGCTGAAAATCCTCCAGCACCTGCCGGATCTTTTTCCGGGCCTCCACAGAATAAATGGTCTTGACGGGATACAGAAGCTTTTGCAGCTTGGAGCCGCCGTGAAAATCCATATTGGCGGTGTAAGCCTCCACCCGGTTGCCCACGATACGGCCTTCGTGCTCCATGCCGAAATACTGCACCTGATGGCCTTGGGACTGCAAAAACGCGCCCAGCTTGAAGATGTAGGTCTCCGAGCCGCCGTTGGGATGCAAAAATTTATTCACCATCAGGATCTTCATAAACCCAGCTCCAAAAATTTTTTCAAAAAGCAGGCATTCCCCTGCTTCGGTCATTTCGGATCAAAGAAAAGCTCCAGGATCAAATCCATCATTTTCTCTTCATCCGCGTAAAATTCGTAGTATTCCTCGCCCAGCACATTATCGCCTTCGAAGCTGAGGAAACGGTCCACTTCATAATCGCCGTAATCCGCTTCCAGGCGGCTCAGAATCTGCACCGTACAGTCGGTGACAATAAAATCCGACACCTTTTCATATGCCTCCACCACGAAACCGGGCTGTTTCTCCAGTTTTTCTTGCAGGGCCGGTACAAAATTGCGCATATATTCCTTATGGCGCTCCATACGGTTGATGTTCAGGTGGTCGCTGACATACCAGCGAGCCTGCACAAAGGTCACCGCCTGCTGGCCCATCAGGGTCACCTGACCCATGGGCAGGCTGTCCGTAACGGCAGAGAAATCGTCCACAATGTTCACCGTGACACCGCCAACGGCATCATTCAGCACCGAAATGGCGTCCATATTCATGGAGAAATAGTAGTCGACGTTGACACCGTGGAGCATATTGGACACGGTTCTGCGGACGTTCTCACAGCTGACCTCCATACCGTCACCAAAGGTGTGGGCATAGCCCAGCTGGCCATTGAAGATGCCGACACTTCTGCCGGTCTCGTTCAGCACCGGCATATCCACCATCATGTCACGGTTCAGGCTCAGGACATTGCAGGTTTCCGTCTTTTCGTCAAAGATCATCAGCATCAGCATATCTGCCGGGCCGCCGTTATTGAATTCTGTGGGAACTACCTTGCCGCTCTGGTTGATACCCATGACCAAAACCACTGTGATGTCCTGCCGGGGATAATATTTCACACCGTCGTGGGTAATGGTTTTGGAAACCACCTCCGCAGGGACATGCAAAAAAAGAGTGGACTCCAGAATCCGGAGCCCACTATACAGAACGACAAGCACCAGAATCAGGATCACAGCAATAAACAAGGCATTTTTTACTTGCTTTCTGTTCATAACCGTACCTATCTGTTCAAAGGGTCAAATTATTCAGGCCTTCTTGGTTTTGCGCATCACGACCAGCGCAACGATCAGCGCCACCAGAGCCAGAACCATCACGACGATCCAAGTACCGATCATGGAAGCATCACCGGTCTGGGGGTTGGAGATGCTGGGAGCTTTGGTAGCAAAGGCGGTGACAGGCAGAGCCAGACTCATCATCAGGGCCAGCAGCATAGAAACGATTCTTTTCATAATATTCATCTCCATATCAAAATAATTTACAAAATTTATTGGTTTCGGATATCCTGCTCAATGGAGCAGATGCGCTGAAGCGCCTGCCGTCCAAGACGGCTTTGTATCCTTTCTACCGCGGCGTCCAAATTGGGGCAACGGGAAGTCAGGTTGTGACAGTCAGAACCCAACAGATGGATTTGATTGTTCTTCAGCATCCGCATGGCCATAGAAGCCGTTCTTCTTTCCAGAAAGAAGCTGGCATTGGCCTGCACCAGAACAGGCAGATCCTCCAGCCGTTCCGGGATTCCATGGGTATGGAAAGGAGCGATATACCGATCCACATGGGCAATAATGGGGGTGATTCCCCACTGCAGCCAGATCTTCTCCAGTTCCCGGTACATGGCCGGGGTCCATGGAGTATGTGGCATTTCTATAAGAATACACCTTTTTGAACCGATTGTCAACCGCGGAACAACATCCGAGTCACCGATTCCGTTAAAAAAGTGTACTTCCGAGCCAATACTGACCTCCGGAAGGCCCTTTTCCTTTGCCATTTCTTCCCGAAGCATTTTTTCCGCCCGAGCCCGTTTCCGGAGAAATTCCTCCGGATTGTCGTAGCGGGCATAGAAATGAGGTGTGGCCACCACATGGCGGATTCCCTGCTCCGCTTCCATGCGCAGCATCGCGATGGACTCTTCGCAGGAGCTACTACCGTCATCGATACCGGGAAGGATGTGGCTGTGAAAATCCGAAATCATCATAGCTTACTTCTTCTGATTTTTGGCAGCGGACTGATAGCCGTAGCCATACTTCTTGTAGTAACGCTTGTAGTAACCCTTGCCGTAACCGGCACCGCCTTCGGAGGCGCAGTTATAGACAACGCCCAGCATCTTGGTATCCACAAACTCGAACTGACGGACAGCGGCACCCAGAGCCAGACGGTTGCAGTAGTTCTGGCGAACCACCAGCAGCATACCGTCGGTGAGCTTTGCCACCGCCAGCGCGTCACCAACCTCGCCAACGGGAGGCAGGTCGAGGATGATGTAATCATAGTTCTGACGCAGATGCTCGATGGTCTTTGCCATTCTGGCAGAGCTCAGCAGTTCCATGGGGTTGGGAGGCGTCCGACCGGCGGAAATAACATGGAAGGCGCGCTCGTCATTCTTCAGGCCGCACAGCTGAATCAGATTGTCCGCGTGGCTCTGACCTGCCAAAAAGTCAGACAGGCCGGGAGCTTTCTGAATGGGCAGCTTGGTAGCCAGAGAGGGACGGCGCATGTCACAGTCGATCAGCAAAACACGCTGGTTCAGCTGAGACATGGTGTAAGCAAGGTTGACAGCGGACAAGGACTTACCTTCACCGGCCATGGCACTGGAAACACCGATGACACGACAGGCATTCTCATCCGCAAAGGAGAACTGCAGCTTGGTGCGCAGCAGCTTGTAGGCTTCGGATGCCGCAAAGCTGATGCCGGCACCCACCGTTTCCGGTGCTTTTCCGTTGGCGGGAGCGGGTGTTTTGGGTTTGCCGTAGCCGTAGTAGTAGCCGCCCTTGCTGGGTGCACCCATATCGGGCACGGCAGCCAGAACGGGATGCTTGCAGCAGCGCTCCACATCCTCTTCGGTGCGGATGGTGATATCAAACAGTTCCCGCAGCAGGATGATGGCAGCGGTCAGAGCCAGACCCAGCGCAAAACCCAGCAGGGTATTCTTGGTATAGCTGGGAGAACTGGGCTGCACAGGCAGAATTGCCGAATCCACGACCTTGGCGGAAGTGCCCTCGATGATGCTGGAGATTCGCTTGGGCAGAATGTAGGCAATGGCATCCGCCAGCTCCTGTGCCTGCTTGGGATCAGGGCTGGTGACCACGACACGGAAAATTTCCGTGGAATCCACAGAGGCAGCGCTGATCATGTTCTTCAGCTCCGCATAGGTAATTGCCTCTCCGGAATAATCGATAACATCATTCAGTGTTTCTCTTGTTTTCAGAATGACGATGTAGGACTTGATCAGGCTTCGGGAAGCGGAAATATCCGACGAGGAGATGCTTAGGCTGGCCTCGCCCAAAGACAGGTCATTGTTGTTGACGTAGAACATGGCAGAGGCTTCATACTGGGGTGTGATGAAAAACACAGTACCCAAGAAGGTGACCACCGCACAGATCACCGCCACCAGACCGATGAGCCATGCCCTGTTCATCAGCGCGCCAAACAGTCGCTGCAGGTCAATCTCTATTTCTTCATTTTTCTCTGTTGCATTATCGTACATATGAATCCTCCGAACGCAATCTCTCGAACTGCCTGTTTTTCTTGGAAATACAGGCAAAATTATCACTCATTTACTTATGCGGATGACAGCACAACCGCAGAAAACGGAATTTCCGTTACCGGCAGTACAGCTTCAGGGTCTGTTCTGTCACATCGTCCCAGTTGTATTTCCGGCAGACAAATTCTCCGGCGCTACCCTTCAGGGCGCTGACCCGGTTCGTATCCTCACAGAGGGTCTGCAGACACTGCCCCAGCGCCGCCACATCTCCCTTCGGGAACACTGCCGCCTGAGCTTCTACCACTTCCGTACACTCCGGAATATCCGAGACCACGCAGCAGTTGCC
>JAEIGA010014489.1_pt1 | contig 12000 bp, 18 predicted proteins | sample 9270691 | NCBI WGS metagenome assembly JAEIGA01 (sample SAMN17057246, study PRJNA624740) | gut metagenome | biome: biome; isolation source: fecal sample | host: Bos grunniens | place: China: Xizang | collected 2019
ATGTTTTTCCGGTTTTTCATAATTCCCCCCATTTGTCAAATTGTCAAGTACTTTTTGCATTATGTTGTAAATTTTACAACAACGATTTGTCAAGCTCTGAATGTTCGGTTTTTGTTCGGTTTTTACTATTATCTTAATGTCGCACAATGATTAAATTGAACACAATATTTACTCACCCGTCAACCACCCGTTTAACGTGCGTCTAACGTACGATTCCAACCAAAAACCGCCGGCAGTAAACCGGACGGTATTTTGGGAGTGGGTGTATGTGCTTACAATACGCCACTTTGTAGAAACTATAAAGCGAGGAATGGCTGTTTGATAAATGTTTATTTTACATTTCAATTATATCACAAACACTTTCCAAGTATATACAAAAACTCATTTTTAATAACTTGATCTTCAAACCAAAGATTACCAATCTTATAATTTTCAATTACCGATTTAAACCAACCGGAAGTTCTAGCGTGAATCAAAACTGTATTCTCATCATGATCCATATTCTCGAAGCTGAACACACAAGGGTTATTCGGATCGTAATCATAGCTAGCGTAGAATCTACCATCTAGCTTACTACGCCATATACCATATTTCTTACCTTTAATCTTCACAATACTGAAATTCTTACAATTACCGTCTTTCTTCGCAATAAACTTGTTATTATCTGCCAGCGACTGATTATCTATCGCATAACTAGCGTAATGCGTACCATCTATAAGTTTACCAAACTTACTAGCCTTCTTAATCGCTCGATACTCACTATTTCTAGCGTAATGAACTACAATCAATCCATTCTTAAAAGTCTTAAACTCTGAATTATATGGCAGGTCCAAATTAAAATATGCAAAATACGGATTTACCAAACTAACCAAGTTACCAAGAAAGAATACCTTAATATCTCTTAACCGTCCAATCGTTTCCACTGCGTCCAGCAACGTTTCAACTTCATTTCGTAAATAATGAAACACGCCGGTACTCAACAAGAATTCATCAAATATGATCATACTAACTTGACTAAAGTTCGTACTCTTCAAAATATTTGCGGTACTTAACGCCACCGCTTCGCCAAATTGGTGCTTACTGCCTTTCTCGCCTTCTTCTTCCTTCGCTTGAATAAAGAATTTATTACCTTCAACGTAAAAGTTGAAATCCGGAAACTCATTATTCAATACCACCGCATCAAACAAATGCGGAACCGCCTTCAATAATTCCGACTTATACCGTCTAAGATAAATAAACCATTCACCATTCTTAATGTAGTTTTTAATCGCCTTCACCAATGCACCATATGTCTTACCAAGACCACGTTCAGTGATGATGAAATTAAAGACTGCATTATAACCGCTGATCTTATCATAATTATAAAATATACTTTTCGGAATTACCATACTACAACCTTCATTAAGGGTTGAACCGGTCATAAACAATTTTGAACCGCCGGAATCACCGGACAATGGGGGTAAAATCGTCTTCCGATTGATTACATACCACTTCCATCAATTCATGGTAATCGTAAACAACCAGTTCAGTTAATATTATATCATGTTATAATACATTGAACCTGCAGTACAGAACAAAATACCGCCTAAACTTGGCGGTATTTTATCTCTGTTGCAAAAAGTTTGAACTCTATTTAATTATAAAACGTTGTAAATAATACTACAATATTCTTATTGACACTAAACCTTATCCGCTTTACAATGAAATTATCAACCATTAACGAAAGGAGTAAGAAGGGTTAAGAAGTTATTTTAACATCAAAACGAAAACAAAGCTTATTAACTTTACAAAAGGAAATTTAAAATGGAAGATTCAAAAATCATTGTACTAAAGCACGTAAGCGTAATTTTTAGCGAGTTAGAAGATAAAGGCTTTGGTCGTAATATCGTGATTAACGCCACTGATCCAAAGGTTCAGAAAGCAATCGTTGATTGGGTAAAGCTGAATAATATCAACGGTGGTGAAGCTAAATTCAAAGACTACACTGACAAGAACGGTGAAACCACGAAGCAATACACTTTCAAACTTGGTCAATATACGCAGATTAACGAAGATAAAGGCAAACTTGGGTACGGCTCGCTTATCAATCTTCAAGCTCGTGCGTACGAATACGATAATAAGTTCGGCAAAGGTATTTCTTCATCAGTCGATGCAATCTTCGTAATCGAACCAGCCAAAAATACTGCTATGTCAAATGTCGCTGAATAATTTATAATAGAATTATCCAACATTAAAGAAAGGTTTATATGATTAGATACGATTCCGAGTATAACGCCAATATCCAAAGAGTCGTATCTAATTTTAACCGCAAAGTCGCACGTCTAAATCGTGCTGGCGCAATTGGGATTCCGGAAAAAGTCAGCGTTCGTGATATCAAATCAAAATTCTACACACGAACCGAACTGAATCAATATTTAAGGGATTTACAGCGATTCAGTAAACGTGGTGCGGAAGATATCGTTACAATTAACGGTCAAGATTTTACCAAGTACGATATTGATTTATTCCGGCGTAGATTACGAAATGAACGCCGAAGATTGACTAAAGAGATCCAGCAAGCGGAATCGTACAAACCGCAATATCCGATGAAACATGATATGTATACCACCGGACTTCGTACGAAGCGTTCAGCATTAAGTGCAAAATGGGCAGATATTATTACATCAAAAATAAAAGAAAAGTTGATTGATGAACCATACCGCCGGCAAGTGATTTATGATAATTATTTGGAAATCTTGTTCCAAGATGCTTACCAAATGGGATTTGATGATGATAAAATCGAATACATTAAATCTAAACTGCTGGAACTTCCACCAAGAAAGTTTATAAATGCGCTTGAAGGCGATCCAAATATTCAATATATCTTTGATTACTACCATTCATTGACACGAACCAGTCAAGTAGATCCAAACGGTTTAGATGCATTTGAACAACTATACCAAAACATTGATGCGATAGTTGAACAATATAAATAAATTTAACAAAGTTTGATAATGTGAAAAAACGAAAGTTTGCTTGTGATTTTGAAACTACAACAGATGAAAACGATTGTCGAGTGTGGGCGTACGCACTATGCGAAATTGGTAAACCGGATAATTTCATCTATGGTAACGATATTTACCAGCTTATGGAATGGTGCGCTTTACAAGAAGATAACGTCACACTTTACTTTCATAACTTAAAGTTCGATGGTGAATTCATCTGTTGGTGGCTCGAAGATAACGATTTCAAATGGATTGAATCGTCAAAAGATGCCACGTCAGACACTTATACCACACTTATAACAAACATGGGTGCATGGTATTCAATCGAAATTTACTTTGAAGTCAAGGGCAAAAAGAAGAACAAAGTCACCATCTATGATTCACTGAAATTATTTAATATGTCAGTCGATGCCGTAGCTAAAGGCTTCGACTTGCCAATCCGGAAGCTGGAACTTGACTACACCACCAAACGTGAAATTGGACACCAACTCACACAACATGAAATAGATTACATCAGAAACGATGTTGAAATCATGGCACGTGCGCTGGATATATTCTTCAAACAAGGTCACCAAAAGATGACGATTGGTTCAAACGCATTGGCTGATTTTAAGTCAAGATGTTCGAATTTCCGTAACTTATTTCCGGTCTTACCGAATGAAGTTGATGCAGATATTCGAGTAAGCTATAAAGGCGGATTCACTTATTTATCACCGAAGTATAAAGAAAAGATGGTTGGTGCTGGTGTAGTATTCGATGTTAATTCACTATATCCTTCAATCATGTACAATAAACCTATGCCATACGGTATACCTGAACCGTTTGACGGTAAATATCAGTATGATCCACTATACCCCTTATATACACAGATGATAACGTGCCAATTCCAAATCAAACCGGATAAGATACCATCAATTCAAATCAAACATTCATTCAGCTTCAAAGCAAACGAATATCTTGAATCCAGCGATGATGGAAGCGGACTGCCGGTCACACTAGTATTAACCAAACCGGATTTAGAACTATTTTTTGAACAATATGACGTATGGGATTTAAATTACATTTCCGGCTGGAAGTTCCATTCCGCAAAGGGGATATTTAAAGATTATATTGATTACTGGTCAGAACAGAAGATTACCGCCAAGAAGGAAGGCAACAAAGCGCAATATCTGATCAGTAAATTATTTATGAATTCACTTTACGGCAAAACCGGTACGAATCCACTTGGTTCAAAGAAACAACCGCTCATGGGCAGTGATGAAACCATGCACTATCTGATACTACCAAGAGAAGAGCGTAAATCAATCTATGTAGCTTGTGCGAGTTTCACCACCGCCTACGGTCGGAAATATATAATAGAATCAGGTCAACAGATTAGAGATTGGACAACAAAAAATAAAGGTTATGATGGAATGATATATTTTGATACAGATTCAATGCACGTTTGTGGCTTAACAGATGAAGATGTTAAAGAATTAGGTAAAATAATAGATATTGACGATTATAAACTAGGTGCTTGGAAGCTGGAATCAAAATTTATACGTGGAAAATACCTTCGTCAAAAATGTTACATGGAAGAATGGGAAGACGGTACAATGAATGTTACCGTTGCTGGTTTACCAAAGAAATTAGCACACGTAGTTAATTTTGATAATTTCAAGATAGGATTTACTACCGCTAACATTCCGGACGAAGTGATTGGCGAAGCTGGACGTAAATTAACTTATAAACACGTCAAAGGTGGTGTAATTCTTGCCGAAACGGACTTCACGATCCAGTGATATAATGAACTTAGTACAACAGTAAGTTCGTTATAGCTCATGTAAGGGGGTGATACCATGAGCAAGAAAAGGCGTTGTAAACAGAATCACAATAAGTTTGATCGTCACCATATCTGTTTCCAAAAGAGATATTGGAACAAAGGATACGCCAAAGCGATCTGCCAAGCGTTCGTGCGCTTAGTGCCAGTGGTATACCACCGAGAATTACATCAATTATTACACAATGTACCACTTCCGCCAGCCACAATGCTTCACGAAGCGTGGAACGAATACCAGCGCAACAAGGATATCATTGACACTTATGATATTACACGTGCGATAAGCTGGCTTTACGTTCATATTCCGGATCCAGCGTTTCGCATGGCAATGCAATTTCAACTTGATTTCTTCGTTACACGTCTGAACCGCCATGTTTAAACGTGGCGGTTTATGTTATAATATAAGCGTAGTTTCAAACTACAACTTTCGTTAATGGAAGCCAGCCACCCCAACGCTGGCTTCTTTCTTATCTTGAAATGTTGTAAATAATACAACAAAAATCTTATTGACTTGTAAGCTTAACCTAATTATAATGAAAGTATAAACATTAACGAAAGGGATAAAATGAAATATCTAGTTACATGGCACTTCGTAGCGGATCAAACGAAGATCTGTCAATGCCGATATTTTTACGATAAATCAGACGCAATGAAGCTTTATCGTGAACTATCATCTATCAAACTAAATTTTGAAGATGTACGTTTAATTAAAATCGCTGAACGTCCAGCTAAGAAACTAACAGTAAAGGTAATTAGTCTATAATGCCTAACCAACAACATGATGTCTTAAATCTTTCCTACCAAGAATGGCAGGATCTAATGCATAAAATAATAGATAAAACCGAGTACGCCAAGCGATTACAAAAAGCATGGATTGGCTGGGCTACTCTTAGAATATATACAAAATTAAATAAGGGTAAGAAATGAGTGGAACTAGAGAAGGTGGTTTAAAAGCTAGAGAAACTAACCGCAAAAAGCAAGGTGATGATTTCTATAAACGCATTGGTTCAAAAGGTGGTAAATGGTGCGGAATAAAAGGATTTGCTCTAAATCCGGAACTAGCACGTACCGCCGGTGCGAAAGGTGGAAGAAAAAGCCGAAGGGGTAAATCATGCAAATAACTTATAAATCTTCAAATGGCAAGCTTTACGTCATGGTCAGACGAAATTCTGTTACGTCATATCCATCTAACGGTAAGGTGAACTGGATTTATTACTTTAAACCGGAAGAATCACCACTAAGACGTGGTGAAGAAAAAGTCAACCGGAAACCGGAAAATATCAACGTAAGGGAAGGTTTAGCCGGTTATCCGGTATGTTTTAAGGATTTTAAGAAATGAAAACCACGAAGATAAATGTACAGCTCAAGAACGGTGACGCAGTGCTTCGTGAAATAGAATTAACACCGGACGATGGTGAAATCATTCAAGAAGCAATCCGGTTCTATTGGCTGAACGCTGAACGTTTTGAAAAAGAAATGCTGGAAGCTGGTTGTATAAGACTACGTAACCAAGCTTTCTTTCTTAAAAGTGATTTACAAGATGTAATGGATAAGATGAAATGAACGATTTAGAAGATTCAATTCATAATTTATACGATGAACCAACTATAATAGAATATGATGAAGCAGAAAGTATTTAGTCACTTATCACCGGAATATTACACTGAACATAAAGAAAACGGTGCATATTTGTATTCGGAAGAAATCGTTAAATATTTCATTCCGGCAATTAAAACCACTAGAAACTGGGTAACGATCCGGAAAGTACCTTACTGTTACGATCATTCCATCGTATTTATTCATAATAACTTATATCCGAGTTTTTATGATTACTTAGCTAATTATAAAGACTTGGTGTTGGTGTGCGGTGTGAAATCAACGTGCGAAAAAGTACAACACTTAGGAAAACCGATATATTTACCACTAAGCGTATGTATAAAAGATGTAGAGAAATGGAAAACTGAAAAAACTAAAGATACGTGCTACGCTGGACGTAAAGGTAAGTTCGCCAGTTGCAACGTGGATTTATCTACGCCACACGTTCAAGATTTAGAACACGAAGATTTCTTAAAAGAACTTGCAAAATATAAGAAGGTGTACGCCGTAGGACGAACTGCGATTGAAGCGAAGATTCTTGGTTGTAAGATTCTTCCATATGATCCAAGATTTCCGGAACCGGAAGTTTGGAAGGTTTTAGACACCAGCGAAGCGATTAAGATATTACAAACAGAATTGGACAACATTGATGGAAAACAATAAACTTGACGATTTTATCCAGCAAGCGGTAAACAAGGGTTATGAAGAATCCATGTTACGCATGGCGAAAAGGGTAAAGTACAAAGCACAACTTGCGAACGAAAAACGAAATAAACTGCGAAAACTACATAAAATGCAACGGCAAAACCGGAAGAAGGGTAGGAGATGAAAGATAAAGATTGGGTAACAGAATTAGTCATTCTAATCGTAGTAATAGCAATGGCAATTACGGTTGGTATTATGATAATTCTAATGATACAAGACACTGCAACAATATTTGAACGAAAGGATACCGAAAATGAGCAAATACACGTTTGATAAAAAGGATTACGAAACCTTATTAAAACTGATTCGTGAATACCACGAAACTAACAGCATTACCGCCAGCGTTGATGCAACACAATTAATTATTAAAGGAATCTTGACAAACAAGCTTATTATTAAAATGCTATAATGAAAGCATGAAAGAAGCAATTTGTACAGCATTAGCTGGAATTGGAACTGGTCTAATCTACGCATTAGGCGGTTGGGATATCGCTTTACAATGCTTAGTATGTGCAATCGCTCTTGATTACTTATCCGGACTTATCAAAGCGTACTTTACTAAATCGTTATCATCTAAGGTAGGATTTAAAGGAATCCTAAAGAAACTTGGATATTTAATCTTGGTTGCGGTTGCGGTGCTAGTGGATAGAGTAGCTGGGAACACCGGTGCGATCCGTACGCTGGTTATTTATTACTTTGTAGCGAATGAAGGTCTATCTATTATTGAAAACTTATCTGTAACGAATATTCCGATTCCAGCATTCTTAAAGAACGCATTAAAGAATCTAAAGAAGGAAACAAATAAGAAATGAGTTGGCAACAGTTAAAACAGTTTAATCTAACGAAGATGGGTAAACAAAAAGATTGGTGTTTAGCGAATGTCGCAAAGGGTTTTGGCGTTTATGGCGTTCCATCTGCTTTACCATCAGCCAAAGCTGATATGGAATTTAATCGAAACAAGGGTACGCTTCATAAAGACAATCCACCGGCAAATCTAGCGGTTCCGATCTATGTTGATACAATATCGCAATATGAACACGTTGAAGTTTGTGATAAGGGTACATATTATAGTGACGGTGTAAAGGTCAATAAACCATCAAACACGTTTGGCTGGGGTGAATATTGTAATGGAGTACGTATTGTAAAATGGGTTGAAGATAGTAAGAAATCCAACGAACAAATCGCTAAAGAAGTTATCGCTGGTGTTTGGGGTAATGGTGCAGAACGAAAGAAACGGTTAACTAACGCCGGATATGATTACAACGCTATTCAGCAGATCGTCAATCAAATGCTTACGCCAAAGAATAAAACCAACGAACAAATCGCCAAAGAAGTTATTAAAGGATTATGGGGTAACGGTTTAGAACGTAAGAAACGTTTAGAGAAAGCCGGTTACAACTATAATACGATTCAATCGATCGTAAATAGGTTACTAAGCAAATAATATGGCAAACATTCCAAAAGATAATGTAATAATCAGTTCGTACGATGCTTTCTATAATCAGATGTATGGAAACGGCGTTGATGTTGATGGTTATTACGGTTATCAGTGTTGGGACGCTTGTGCCGTACTTTGGTATAAGTTAGGTTGGACGTTATATACAGGTCCGAATGGTGTAGCTTATGAATGTTGGACAGTTTCAAGAAACGCTAACACGCATTCACCAACGATTACACAAGTCACACAAAGAAGTGAAATCAAACGTGGGGATATTCTAGTGTTTGGCGCATATTCGTCCGGATTTCTTGATGCCGGTCATATAGCGTACGCCAATGAAGATTATGATGGTAGTGGCAATATAGATATCTTCGGGCAGAATCAAGGTGCTGGTTCTAATCCGGTAACTGGTAAGCCATTTAATGTAATCAATGTACAGATTAGCGGTTTTATTGGTGGTTTCCGATACGATGCATGGCAAGAACCAGTTCCGCCAACGCCAAGCGGAAAGAAGAAACGTGGATTTCCATTTCCGGTGGCGTGGAATAACTGGTACGGTTTTGAAAAATAATAATTATGGTATAATATAACTATGACGGAAGATGAATTGAAAACAATCAGTAACAACATTAAAGAAAAGTTGGGTGATGAATCATTTGCCATGATTGGTGATGATCTTGGTCAGATTATCACCGGACGTGAGATGATGGAAAAAGACATCAAAGCACGTGATTCTGAAATATCCGATTTAAAGGATAAAAACCAAAAATTAGTAGATGCAAATGCTAGTTTGTTTAAGCAGATTCCGACAGTTCATGCTTCTGAAAGCAAAGATGAAGATGATGAACTTCCGATGAAGAACATCAGCTTACGTTCTGCGTTTGATGAACATGGTAATTTCAAAAAATAATAAAGAAAGGTAAAGATACATGAATCCTAGTAATGGTCTTGTCACTGCATTAAATAAAATGCGTGAAATGAGCGTTAGTGAAGGTTCGATTTATCATCAGTACGTTCCGGTTATTACCGATTTAACGTCAATTGGTGAATTCGGTCAACCAATCCTAGAATATACTGATGTTCGCAACGAGTTCATGACAAAGCTTGTCAAGCGCATCGTTGAAACACAAATCGAAGGTAAGGTGTTCAACAACAAGCTTTCCGAGCTTGAAGGTGAGCAAGTGCCACTTGGTTATTCTATCCAAGATATCTACGTCAATCCAGCTAAAGGTCGCAAGTTCAATGTTGAAGATTTCGCTGGTCTTTTGCAGAAATATGAAGCTGATGTCAAACAGCAGTTCTTAACGGTCAATATGGATATGCAATATCCAGTCACGATTACTCGTGCTAAGATCAAGAACGCTTTCACTTCATGGGGTGCATTGGAAAGCTTCATTACCGGTATTACTAACTCTTTGTACAGCGGTGCTAACATCGACCAGTACAACTTCACGAAATATCTTGTTTCCAACGCTTTCCGCAACGGTCACACTATCAATCGTGTAATTACCGAACCAACAACCGAAGCAACCGCTAAAGCATTCGTCAAACAAGCACGTGCATTGGCACTTAACTTCGGCGAAGCTTCCAGCGATTACAACGCATGGGCAAAGGTCAATACCGATGATAGCAAAGCATTGGTCACTTGGACTGAACTTGATGATATCGTATTCATTCTTCGCAATGATATTATCGCCGAGCTTGACGTTGACGTTCTTGCCAGCGCATTCAATATCGATTCCGCTAAGTTGATGGGACGTATCATTGGTGTTCGCAACTTCGATATGTACGCTGATGATGGCGATAAAGTATTTGACGCTTCACCTATTCTTGGTATTATGGCTGATCGCAAATGGTTCAAGATCAAATCACAAGATATGGAACTCGATAGCTTCTACAATGCCAACAACCGTACATGGCAGTATTACTACAACGTGGTCAAGATGTATAATTACAGTCTATTTGCTAACGCCGTAGTGTTCTGTACCGAAGAACCGGATATTTCTTCATAGTACAGCGGTTGCCGTAACCGTATAAAACGGAAAATTCAAATTAGCGGTATTTATCGAAAAATACCGCTTTTTTGACATGATATAATGAAATTATGGCAGTAATTGAACCAAATTCAACAATTTATCTAATTAAATCACCAATTGAATTGGATAATGATAATCAATTAGATTTTGCCAATGCAACAGCGCAATATAATTATTTCAGTAGCTTACCAAAGAAAAGCTTGACTGGCGCAACGTTCCAGCGGAAAGATGGAACTATCCGCTATCCAGCTTCAATGGAAAGTGTACTCGAATATAACTATTGTATGTACAAAAACACTAATTACGGCAATAAGTGGTTTTACGCATTTATTACCGATATACAATGGTTAAGTAATGATTCTTGTGCTATTAGCATTAAAACCGATGTTTGGCAAACATGGCAGTTTGATTTAACGTTTAAGAAGTGCTTCGTAGTACGTGAACACGTTGATAATGATACGTTTGGACTTCACACGATTCCGGAAGGGATTGAATACGGTGAATATATCGTCAACAGTAAGGGTGATCTAGGTTCATCTTATGATTTCTCGAACTGTTATTTAATAGCGCAAGTAAGCGATTTATGTGATAAGATGTGGACAGATTGGGGTGCTTCGGTAAGGGTATATTCCGGACTTCCGAATGGTTGTTGGTATATAGCAATCTATGGTGAAACGAATGCTGAAATTTATCAGAACTTCCAAAACTTCGTGCGGTCTTATGATACCGAAAACAAAGCTGATGCAATTGTTTCAATCTTCATCGCACCAAAGGCGTTGGTAAGTGTTGGCAGTCCAGTACTAAGCTTCGATACAGATTATGGTTTTGATGCTCAACGTTTAACCAGCACCACAAGTTATACTACATTGAATACATATACAATCGCACGTCAAACTACGATCAATGGTTATTCACCGAAGAATAGCAAGGTATTATGCTATCCGTATAATTACTTGATGATTACAAATAATAACGGTTCTGATATAGCGTACGCATGGGAAGAATTCAGTAGTGCGAATGCTTCATTTACTGAACGTGGTATTGTCAATCAAGGTTGCGATATTAAATTAACGCCAAGTAATTACAAGAATACCGATTTATCCGGTGGTTATGAATGGTCACTGAATCGTCAAAAGTTTCCGGTGGTTTCATGGAATTCTAACTTCTATCTTAACTGGCAAGCGGTCAACGGTAAATACCAAGAAGTACAAGCGACACTTACCGGTTTACAATGGGGTGCTTCGATGATTACCGGAATGCTTACCGGCAACGTTGGCGGAATGATCAGCGGTACGATGGGATTAGCCAGTTCCGTTGCAAATCAAGCGCAACAGATACGTGAAGCTAGAATGGTACCGGATTCATCAAAGGGTAATAATAACACCGGTGATTTAAACTATACCGTTGGTAAAAACTGCTTTA
>JAEIGA010014490.1_pt1 | contig 11999 bp, 7 predicted proteins | sample 9270691 | NCBI WGS metagenome assembly JAEIGA01 (sample SAMN17057246, study PRJNA624740) | gut metagenome | biome: biome; isolation source: fecal sample | host: Bos grunniens | place: China: Xizang | collected 2019
ACTGACAGAATTTACTTGAACCTTGTGCATCGAATCTGATACCAAAAGTATCATCGATGGTAACTTGGTTCATATCCATACGTTCTGTATTGGATGAATCCTTGTACAGAACGATAGGTCTGATACGACACCACTCCTGAACATCCCAAGGCCACTGATTGATATTGTTCTTCCAATATACATCAGTGTCGACAACAACTTCTTCATCATTGGCATTTGTTTCAGTGATGACTGTCTGACATTCGGTGAAGTCCGGATATGTGACTGACGACGTATCTGACAATACAGACTTCGTCATCCAAGCAACATGCACCAAGTCACCAAGTCCGTCAATAGACTGGATTCGGTTAATAGGTGTCTTGGAACTGTCTTCGGTCACTTCAAGGATGTAAGCGTATCCATAGAAGACCGGATAGCTCGTACGTCCACCAACAGTAGCACCAGCATTACGTGATCTGATGATGCTTCTGAGATCTGCAAGTGATGCGCATCCAATCAAAGAAACCCACTGATTATCAGCCCATGTGTACAGACGTGCAACACAATCAGCATCAGCCACATCGGCATTGCTCTTGATGAATCCATATTTCGGATTGGTTACAGTATTCGATGTATCTCTGTCATTTGTGACAAAGATGAAGACACCTTCACGTCCGATTTGTGGCAGCAATGTCGGAGATGTAAGAATGCCATTAGCACTTGTTTCGGCAATACGAAGTGCTACCAACAGAGCATCGACTGCACGTACACGATACTTGTCAACAGTAATGGAGTTGGACTGTACATTGACTCGAACATTGTCTTTGTTCCACATATCTGCAGAACCAGACAACGCACCGAGACCAGCCGGTTCCACGCTGTCATAAGTACCAAGTACAGGTGAGTCTTCTGATGTTGAAGAATATGCACCTGTGATGGTGAATCTGGGTGTACGAGGAATGGTGACATAACCAGTCAACCCAATCAATCCAGCTTTGTTATCATTGGTGATGGTAACTTCTTCAGAAGCACCAGAACTTGTGCGATACTTGAACACGCTGTTGATGTAGTCGTTGATATTGTCTTCACTGAACGTGATCTCTTTTTCAGTATCTTCTGTAATCATGGCAATAGTGCCTTCTGGATACAGTTCCTCAAGCTCTACTTTGCCAGTTGCAGGATCGACTTCATAGATGATCGCACCGTTATTATCACGTCTGTAGATCGGATGATCAAGTGTGTTGAATCTTGTTGTCTTATATGTATCATACTCGGCTTTGTCATAAGACAGAGCCATGCGCTGATCCAATTCATGAATAACAGATCCAAGTCTCACAACGATCTTCTGTTCGGACAGAACCATGAAATTCTCACCAATACCTTCAATATCACCGATACGTGACGGAAGCGTGGTGAACACACTGGATTCAAGATATTCAGCATCTGAAATGATACTCTTATTGGCACACAACATGATGGTGAAATTTGAATCAAGTGACATGATGTGGTCTGATGCACCGTCGTCATCTGTGAAGACACCACTTACTCCAATTCCATGACGATTGTTAATCTGATAAAGATCGTACAATGTAGGAATGTTCAGAGTAAAGATATCGAGATCACTTTCACGTGACAAGAATGTCGCTTTAGCATAGATCTTCTTATCGTAGATCGTATCAGCCGCAATCACAACGATGAAGTTCTCTGCAGACACCATTGTTTCACCGTTCGGACCAGTTGTTTCATTTTGAGCCAATACATCTTTAAGATCATCGGTTCTACTCACAACCATGTCCAATGTATATTTTGAATCCTTGGTCGCATGTGCGAACTTGGCCGCAAACAGTGTAAGCTGTGATGCAGTTGATTTGTTCTCTCCGATGAATTCTCTCTGGATGACAGCTGTGTCACGCAAGTCGTACGTGATGGTAGTCGGATATTTGCCCTTGGTGCAGATCTGCAAATGGTAGGGCGAGATCGTGTAGCTGTTGCGGTTGTATGCTTCAACCTTATCGAAAGGTGACATGGATTCGAGATCCACCATCTCTCGAGTTGTCAAAGGTATACATGTACCAGATGCTTCATCGAATTTGTAAATGGTTGACGGAAGAATGGTGTAAGTATCCGCGACTGACTCATTCTTGTGAATGGTACCGTATTCTGACAATTTATTCAAATTGATCTGAGTACCGATAGTCGCAGCGCCAATTACGGCTCCTGACGCATCTGTCAATTTGGCGTGAGATATGAATACTCGATCGGTGATACCGTCTCTGTAAAGAGTAGTCACGTACTTACGCTTCTTCCAATATGCGTCAACATCATCAGGTGTCTGCAGAGGTTTATCGCTAAATGTGTCATTGATGACACAGTCACGCAACTCATCATAAGACATACCATTCGTACCACCTTTAATAACTGTGTTCAAAGGAACAGCAGCAATTGCAGGAATGGTACGAAGAGGTTCTGCATACATCGCTTCCTCTTCAGTGATGTCTTCTGTGAAGAATCCCATAGCACAATATTCAGTTGTGTTAGTTGGGATAACATAATTCAACGCACCTGCGGTTGTGTAGATCTCAATACGAAGAACTCCACGAATCCTGTCTTCTGTGAAATAGACATACGGAATGTGTACTTTACATTCGTTTGATTCAGGCAGAACTGTGAACACAGCTGTTGGATTGGTGTGGTCGTAAGTTTGGTTGTTCAAAGACAATGACAACTCACGTTCCTTCCAAGTCGGTTCTTCAGCTCCTTCATCAGTTTCGTATGTTTCAGCGAAACATCTGATCGCATAGAACTTGTCAGTGTAACCGAATGTCTTTGTGAACCCTGTTCCAGCAATGAGCTCTTCACGATAGATCTTGGTTTCAAACTGCCACACAGGCAACTGAATGTACAAAAGCTTCAAGTTATCCCACTGTCTGAAACTGTGTTCAAGAACATTGTTCTGAATCGGATACAGCGGGTTTGCTTCAGTTGTATCGTAGACGATGGAGAAGGTCTCACTTGCAGGATTGATTCTAATCTCAACAGGATAGTAGAGACCAAATGAATGCGTACCGATAGTGATCTTGGTTGTCTTAGGTATGACAACTTTCTTGTACGCAGTACCAGGTACTTCAAGTGCGTGTTTCATCAAGTAAGTCTTATCAAGACTGACCTGAATGGTTGCGGATGCCGGAGAACTGAACAAATGAATGTAATCATAATCCGACATGTGTTTATACAAGTCGCTTGTATTCTGTGAACGTGATGGATAGATTGACTCCATTGTTCGATCCATTTCAGATGTCGCATCTGCTGTAAGTTCCGCAAACATTTCCATTGAGAAACTCACAACGTTATTAGGATCGGCAATGTAGTCGCCACCAGCATATTCCTCAAAACGTTCAAGCATACGTTGCTGAATGTTAAGAGGATTGTTCATAAATTCAAGAGACCAGTTTGGAGAGCTCGTGCTCATAAATGGTCAACTCCTTATCTTGGGTTACGTAAAGCAGGACTCGGCTGATCACCATATCTACGTCCGGTATTACCAGATCCTGATGGGAGCGCACCATATTGTCCATATTTGACGAAGTTTCTTGATCTTGCAATATTCTGATCACTGAGATCAAGTCGTTTGAACACCAATTCAATACCATTCGGATTGTCTGTCAGAATGTAAGGAACGCCATGGAAGTTGTTTTCGGCTTTAGCGTTGAATATCTCATTTGTCATGACAGGTGCAGCATATCGATCAACCAACATGTTGAATTCTTTAAGGATGATCGGGTCATTGTATCCGATATGGTTACAGACGAACGGAACAGAGAACTCACCAGACGCTGTAACGAAATGTTCACCAACGTTCTTATTAAAAGGCACACCAATTGGCGCTGTTCTCGGAAAGCATCCTGTACACTTAGCCCACTTGGTGACAAATCTCTTGGATCTATCAACAATAAAGCGATAGATGGATACGGTGTAATCCAATCTATTTCTATCAATTGCATCAGGATACTGGATGAATGTCCCGTCTGTCAAGTTAGCGATGTAACGAGTCCAGAAATCCAAACAAGCTAACACTGGACCGCCCTGAACATCTCTGAATTGAACGGAGATGTCATAGGTCTTTGCAAGTCTATCGTAACCGATAGCAAAGGTCTGGTCTTCTGAGAAGAACCCGCCTTCAGTTGTCTCTGTCTGCACGATAGGATCCATGAACCCTGTGCAAGACTGAAGTGCGTTACAGAGTAATGTATTGAACGGTGAGAAGTAATCCAGCAACTGACATCTTGCAGCGAGATCGTATTCATCTTTGCAGAATTGAGTATCAAGCAAACATCTCAGCATAAAAGGAACTGAGTTGGGTGCAAGTGTATCAATAGGTGCAAAGTTACGATCAGCGATGATGTTAGCTGTTGTGAGATTCAATCGAGGTCTGGTTATAAATGTGTAACCAGCAAATTCAGAGTTGCGAGGAAGCATGCCATTGGCAAAACGATCCTGGCGTGAGAAGAAATTGGCAAACTGAGTATTGAAGTCACCTTTACCACCAGCTTGAAATGCAACATTCGTCAGATAACCTAACAGCGTGTCACCTTCTTTAGGATCGCTGATAGCAACATCGATACGACCGTTCTTTTCACGATCTGCATTTCGTTGTGCAATCTCTGCATTGAGTGCATCGTAAAGATTACGATTGGCTTTGCTCTGATTGGAAATCTTTTCATCGGAACGTTGAGATATACCAGCCTCACCTTTCGACATCGTACCATTCGTAGTCTGTTTCTGAGGTGTCACTTCTTTCTCATAAAGATCACCTTGTTCACGTGCCTTCTCATACGCCGCCTTTGCACGATCGATCTTCTCCTGACCTATCGCGTTACGCATGCACTCTTCTTTTTGAGCCTGACTTAACGGTACCTTACCATTAAGCTGTTGCTCGTCTTGGAGTTCTTGTTTATAATACTCCTCTATCTTGCTCTTATTAGGAGGACCAAGTTCGATTATAAACGTTCGTCCTCTTACTGTATATCTTACTTTTTCAGCCATAATAGCTCCTCAACAGTGTGAAGTTTATGACATTCGAATCGAGGTAAAATAAGCTCATTCAAGGTCCTCGAAAACGTATGTCACTAATGGGTTTTAGCTGGGAGGACCGCCAACTATACTATGGACGACCGACCTAAACTGGTACAGTCCAATACACTTAACTTGCTATAAACTATTTGTATTTTTAATCACACCCAACATTAACACACTGAAGGAGAACAACTATGGATCCCGCATCAGCTGCTGCTCTCGCAAAGCAAGGTTCTGCAACCATTGCAGAGCTCATGGCATTCCTGAACGAATGCAAAGATCGCGGTGTGAACTCTCTCACAGAGTTCACGAAGAAAACGAATATCATGAGTCGTGTGTATATTGAAGACACACTGGCTCAGGAATCAGCGATTCATGCGCTGATGAAAATGCTCAACCAGATCTATTGTGCATATGTGTTCAACGCAATCGGCATGAATGGATTGGTTGAATCTGGCAAAACTGTTCGCGACCTCATGAACGTCGTGTCAACAGAAGAATTCCACGCTTTTGTCGACCTCGCCAAAGAACAGTTCGGTGATGCTGAAGTGTCTGTCAAAGATGTCAGCATGGAAGGCAAAGATGAAAACGTTGCCGGTAACAAAGCCGAATGGAAAGACATGGAAGCTGCTTCCGCCAATCTGTATTGCGGACGCATCCTCGAAGTGACTGTACCTGCGGCCAAAGCTGGTGATGACAAAGTTCGTCTGTATTTCTACGTCCAGCTTCTGCCCTATCTCACACCCAGCAATGTCCTCGAAGGTTTCATCAACCTGAACTTCACTCCTCCGACCAATCGTCGTTGGTGGGCTTACAAAGCTGGTGAGATCTCATTCTGGAAAGACTTCATCTTCGAATGTGACCGTGTTGCAAAACGCAAGAAAGCTCTTCAGGCTGACAAAGATGGCATCCTCCGTGAAATGGAACTTCGTAAAGTTGCCAACACTGCTAAAGCTGCCAAGAACTACAACCCCGGTGCAACCACCACATCTCTCAAACGCAACGCTGCCAACAGTTTGATCATCATCGGCAAACAGACTCTCGATCGCGTCAGCAAAGAAGTCGGTTTCGATATCAAACGTTATGATCAGCGTCAGCGCCTCTTCAACGACACCATGTCCATGATCATCTGTGTGTACGACAACATGTACAACACTGTTGACATGTACTTCAATGGTATCGAATCTCGTGGTGAATACACAGTCGACATGATCGAAAAGGCTGGTAAGAAATCCGACGGCATCGATATGAAGACACTCCTCCAGCTTCTCAACAATGGTAACGCACCTCGCTTCTAATCACTGAAAGGACAAGTATCATGGCTAAATCTATTGATAAACTTGATGCTGCCATCAGTGCACAGCTTAGCAGCAAAGGTGCTATCGCCAGTTTGACAAAGGACCAGTTCCTTGATTTCATCGATCTGGTTTCAGGCAGTGTCAAAACCAATCTCAAATTCTACACCGACACAGCTCATCTTGAAAAACAGATGAAAGAGTTCATCAAACCCAAAGCTGGTGAAGCTCGCAAATCTGTCATCTTTTATCAGGCTATCTACAAAGAAATGCAGTTTGCATCCAAGAAAGCCATGGATGAAAGATTCATGGGAGCGATTGTCGATACTCTCGCAGCATACGCTGTCGTTCTTGATGAAGTTGCCAAGAACATTGACAACATCTTCCAGAACAAGAGCATCAACCTGTTCAATACCAAAGTCAGCCACGCTGTTGTCTTCGGTATGATCGCCGATGCTGAAATGTTCTGCAAATTCGTTGACTGGTTCAACACTCTGATGATGTCTGAGATGATCCCGGCACTTCCTGGCATTCTGCCTTATCAGCTCAAATATCTTGAAGCTGCTGTCAAAGTCGTACCCGCTCTCATCAACCGCGTTGTCAACGGACGTTTCAACAGCACATTCGTTGCTGGTATCATGAACTACAAGAACGGTGGAAGTGATGTCCTCGTTGTCAATGGCGACAATCAGTCGAATGCCAAGTTTGCCAAGATCGCTGGCAACGTCACAGATTCTGACATCGAATCTGGTGCACGTGGTATCAATCTCTTCAAGAAGATCGGCGACTGGTGGGTTACTCTGAAAGATGAGAAGATGCGTCGTTTGCGCGCTGAACGTGATCTCGTTCAGGCTCGCGTCCAGTTGCTCAAACTGGATCTCGACGGCATGGATCCTGAATCACCTGAATACAAGAAACAGGTCAAGATCATTGAGAACTACACTGCTCTCATCGCTCGTCTTGATCAGAAACTTGACAAATACTACAACCAATAATTGCACGAAAGGTTTCTGAAAATGATTTATTCAACGTGTGGTAAAGGCACCAATGATTACCGCACTCCATTCAGAGACCTTGCTTTGATTGAATTGATGCGCAAATGCAACTTTGTTGTAGATGCGGATACCCTTATGGTGTACGGTCATAATACCGAACAGCACTGGGCTGAATCCTGTGTGAGTCTGGCCGACTGGCGTGAAAAGTACTGCATGAAGAACTCAGATGATTGTGGTAAATTACTTCGTCTTTACAAGAAGCCAGTCGAGTCATACATCTTGGATTCATGGAAATCAGCATTTCTGTCTTTGTGTGGTTATAGCGTACCTGATGTACTTATAACCACCAAGTCAGTTGCATCTGTTCTCAATGGACTCCCGTCATTCGAATACATGAACGTTGATCGCATAATGGGTTCCATTGCAAACATAGCAAGTGCGATTGAATTGGATGCAAAAGAAGCCTACAATTACTACGACAGCATGCACAAACAAACTGTCACTGTAAGTGGCAGTAAGATCTGGAACGTTATCAACATCTGGTATTACATAAACGACAAGTACAAACTGTTGGAATGTAATGATGCTGAAATACTCAGAAACTTCAAAGATCTTCTTTGTGATTATGCAAAGGTCATCACGTATCTGAAAGATGGTGATACTCTCAAAACCATGCTCCGTTTGTCTTGGGATACAAGACTTACATCTGAAGAACGTATCAAGACTCCTTGTTACAAGAAGGTGTTGCACAAACTTATCAGTTGTGCAAGATACTCCGCTGATGCCATCATCTGCATGGATCTTGAAGGAATCTATTCCAAACGTGAATCAGATGACGCCATCAATGTTATCAATGATTCACCGGAACATGTGTATCTTCTTGAAGAGTTGAGACGTATACATGAGATCAAGCGTGAAATCGAAATGCGTCGTAAGTGCGGTAAAGATGAACCGGTCCGTTATGAAGAAGTGTGTGCAGAAGGCGAGAGGTGTTAATCATGGCAACTATGCAACAGCTTTATGAAGAGTTGCTCGACTGTGATACACAGCTCCGTGGTGCTATTGATCTTTACAATAAAGGTCTTGCACTCCAGCATGCTTACGTAACACACATCGATCGCGAAACTCTTCCGGTTTCAGTCGAACACTATCTTGACGAAGTCTCAAGATCAGGTCTCGTCTCCATGGAAGCATTGATCGAAGTAAAGACACCTATCATGGATTCTATCAAAAGCATCCTTGGTTCATTGCTTCGTGCTATCCAGTGGATCATCGAACAGTTTGTACATTTGTTCAGACTGATCTTTGATATGTACTACAGAGCTCAGCGTAAGTTGACTGCTCAACAGCAGTTCATCTTGCAGTTCACGGATCCTACAATGCGTGAGCGATTTGAGATGACATCAATGAAGACAATACCGAAATCAGTATTTGCAAGTTTCAATAAACAGGTTAACAACCTTGTCTTGATTTTGCAATCAAGTTCTCGTGTGGTTTCTTTTGATCACACTCAGAAATTGTTCACCAACAGTGAGTCTGAATTGGGTTGTCGTGTCGAAAACGCGACTACATTGGTCAACATTGTGGAGCTCACCAATCTCGAGAAGTATGGAACACTCAGAGATCTCGGTTGGGATTACAAATCTGTCTATGACACTGTCGGAGAACTTCTTGTAACCACCCACGACACTGTCACGCTGAAACATCTCAACAAGTTGGTGGAAGGTAAAGCAAGAGAGCTTGAGAAAGAGATCCAGAAGAACATAAGCGGCAACGCTCATCCTGCTACTGTGACAACTCTTCAAGAGCAACTGAGTTCCGAACGCCTGGTTCACGAATTCGTGAGATCAGGATTGGTAGTAATCGCAACTCGTATTGCTTGGATGGACGAATACTTCTCACAGTTCATTGATCTAATGAGATCGATCCAGAAAGGCAAATGAAATGCTATTCATCTCGGTTTGCAAATATATTACGTATTTGAAGCCAAACCGAGAAAGGAGGTCACTACAATGAGTATTGTAGCCATCTTAATCGGATTTGGTGGGGGTGTTGGTAATTAAATTCAACACGGAATCGCCAACGCATTCTTTAAAAAACGAATACTGTGCCAAATAGCACACAACCAGCCACACCCCATCACTCTGACAACCCTACTCCCGTGTCGGTTCACGGGAGTAGGGGTCATTTTAACGTATCTTTTATTTTTTGCAACTCCAAGGCGTAGAGCCATATTATGCATTATTTCGTATAGAGAATATACATAAACTCTTAAGGAGATCTATTATGTTTTCATCAGCTATGGAAGCCATGGACTTCCAGATCAACACTAAGCTTGGCACAGCTCTCGATGCATTGTGGCAAGAAGTGATTGATTATAGAGACATCCAGCTGAAAGATCTTCAACCCAAAGACAGACGCGAGAAACTGCATGAGTATTTCGGTAAGAACATTGTCAAGAAGTATTTTGATGTTGTTTGGAAATACGCTGGATTGTGGGTTGATGAAATGGAATTCAAACGCGACTTCCAGTCTTCTTTCGCTACATGTGTCTTTGTTGGAGATTGGGGTGCTGATCAGATTCAGTATGTCATGAGTGCGGGTCTCGATAAGATCGATCCTCGTACATCTATCAAGACAGCTGAAGAGATGCTCAAAATCGTTAAAGCATTCGATCCAAAAACTGGTGGTATCAAAACTAACATGCGCAATGAAATCAAGAAGATGGTGCATTGTGTTATGTTCTTTGACTTCGCTGAAGCATTCTGTATCAAAGATTACTTCCCCGAAGGCACACCTATCGAATTCCTCTCAGCACGTGAAATCACAGCTATCATGCTCCATGAAATTGGACACACTCTGTCCCTTCTGGAATATGCTGCTGATACTTATGCGCACCTTGCCAAATTCGAATCTCTTACAGATGGATTCCGCAAGTATGCTCCTGCCAGCGAACAAGTCAAATTCATTGAAATGGTTGCAGACGAAGCTAAGAAAGATGGCATCAAAGATGCCGACAAACTTAAAGAAGTTGCAGCCAAGATGAAGGATGAGGTTGGTAAACTTGATGGTGTCAGCAAAGATGTTATCAATACATACATCGAACCTCTGTTCGGTATGGCTAAAGAAATATCCAAAGGCATGTGGTACAGCGTGAAGAACTTCTTCGCCAATCCGTTCTACAATAAATACATGAGTGATGCTCAGTATACCAAGTACAGTGATGTGCTCACTTCAGAACGAGATATGACATGGGCTGAACGTGCAGCTGATGCATATGCTATCAGACATGGATACGGTAAGGATCTTGTGACTGGATTCGATAAGACCCACAAGGCTTACAGATTCTTTGGATACTCCAAAGAAGCAGTTATGGCTATGATCAAAGCAGGTCGTTTTGAGACCCAGTTATCTCTCATGGACAAGCTTCGCATCAATGCCATGATACCATCCATCGCACGAAGCAGACTCCATGGATTGTATCCATCTGGTGCCGACAGATACCGTGAGATCATGAAGGTTTCCATTCAAGGTCTCAAAGCAAATAACGCAAATCCCGAGTTCGTGCGTAGGTATATTGAAGACATCGAACAGATGATAAAATCCATCGAAAACTACGATGAAACCCGGGGTTATATGGCCAAACAAGAAGTTCGTTACAAACTGATGCTCAAGTACATGAGTGTAACTTCATGGATCGATATCATCGTCCACGGACGTGTCGTCCCTGAAATCGAACAACTTATTGGTCAGCTTGACAGATTGTCCAACAACCTGTTGAGTTTCTATGGTGAGAAATTCAACCAACTTGCAAGAAGGTGAACAATATGAATCTTACAACAAAAGTACAGCCCAAACCTGTTCCGGCTAAAGTCGACGTAGCCAAACAGATCCAGGCTGAAGCTGAGATCGGCTGCCAGATGCTTGAATCCATCTACGAACCGATCTGTTACAGCGAAGCAGTTGCACCTGCTATGAACAATGTGCGCATGGCAAGAAGTGTTATCAAAGATATCACTACTTGTATGGAATCACTTGAAGCCAATGGATACAGCGATGTTTGGATGGACACCGTCAATGCCGATGGCAACTTCATGAACTTCCTCAACCTCACTCCTGCGGACCTCATCGGTTCTGAAGCACACAAGAAAGATGTCTGCATGCAGGGTCTCATGGACTCTCTCAAGGAATGGGCTATCAAGATCTGGGATTTCATTGTAAAAGCCTATGAAGTCATCATGGGTATCATCAAGAAATCTGGATTCATCAATGACAAGCATGTTGAAGAAGCAAAGAAATCAGTGGATGTTGTAAAAGGTTGGGTTTATGATGGCCTCATTCCCGATCACAAGAAGTTCTACATCGAACTCCCTGATGCACGCGCATTGAATACTCGTCTTGAAATCATCAAGGGCGTTGTGATTTCTCTTACAGCATCCAATGTGGATCGTATCATTGATGGATATGGCAAACCCATTGATGTCATCAATTCATTCTTGGCAAGCAAATATGCCAATATCAAACACGGTCTCAATGTTGATATGGCCAATGGCACTATCGCATTCGATCCGTTTGTTGTCTCAGGCATTGATCTCGTCAAATGGGTCAAAGAGAACCAGGACATCAACATCGATGTCATCAATCTCATGAACAATCT
>JAEIGA010014491.1_pt1 | contig 11998 bp, 10 predicted proteins | sample 9270691 | NCBI WGS metagenome assembly JAEIGA01 (sample SAMN17057246, study PRJNA624740) | gut metagenome | biome: biome; isolation source: fecal sample | host: Bos grunniens | place: China: Xizang | collected 2019
CCGAGAATCATTCAAGCGCTCAAAAATCAGGCTGACCGCGTCTCTTTAACATCTCGTGCCTTTCATAATGATCAGCTCGGGCCTTGGTATGAGAAGATTTGCCAAATCACCGGAAAAGAAAAGGCATTGCCTATGAATACAGGAGCAGAGGCGGTAGAAACAGCCTTCAAGGCGGCAAGAAGATGGGCATATGATGTAAAAGGTGTAGAGGATGGCAAAGCAGAAGTGATTGCCTGTATTGGCAATTTCCACGGAAGAACGATGCTTGCGGTTTCTCTGTCTTCTGAGGAAGAATACAAACACGGATTTGGTCCGATGCTGCCGGGAATCAAGCTGATTCCATATGGTGATGTCCAGGCACTAGAAGAGGCGATTACCCCTCATACAGCTGCTTTCTTGTTTGAGCCGATCCAAGGAGAGGCTGGTATCAATATTCCCCCAGATGGATTCTTGCGAGAAGCACATGATATTTGCAAGAGGGAAAAGGTCTTATTCATCGCTGATGAAATCCAGGTAGGATTAGGGCGGACAGGAAAGATGTTTGCCTGCGACTGGGAAGATGTCGTTCCTGATATTTATATACTGGGAAAAGCTCTGGGGGGAGGAGTGTTTCCGATTTCCTGCATTGCGGCTGACCATGACATTTTAGATGTTTTTAACCCGGGGTCCCACGGATCGACCTTTGGGGGGAACCCGCTCGCTTGTGCCGTATCCTGTGAAGCGCTCGATGTAATTGTTGACGAACAGCTCGCAGACAGATCACAGCAGCTGGGAGCTTATTTCCGGGAGGAGCTTGGAAAGATTAACAATCCAGTCATCAAGGAAGTGCGAGGCAAAGGGTTATTTATCGGAATGGAATTAAAAGGTGAAGCCCGTCCTTATTGTGAGAGATTGCAGGAAGAAGGATTATTATGCAAGGAAACGCATGATACGGTGATACGATTTGCTCCGCCGCTCATCATTTCGCGGGAAGATCTTGATTGGGCGATCGGTAAAATCAAACAGGTTTTCTCCGAATAAGAAAAATGAAGCCCATCCGTATAGGCGAATGGGCTTTCATTTGTTAAAGGAGCATCACTGTATTTAGGATGCCTGCTGTGTGCTGGCTGCTTCACTCGGCTTAAAGAGGAGGCCAAGATTAATTAGTCCGGCAATCCCAACGAGGGCATAAATGACACGGGCGAATCCGCCGGCCTGGCTTCCTCCGCCAAATACGGTTGCCACTAAATCAAATTGGAAAAATCCAATTAGTCCCCAGTTGATTGCACCGATAATCGTCAATACTAGTGCAGTACGTTGAATCCAACTCATTTCAATTCCTCCTTGAAGGTGAATCTTACATTCATAGAATGGATTATCTTGCTGAAACTTATGCATGTTTTATGTTTCTTTCTATTGCTAAAGAGGAATTGATACAATAAATAAAATGGCTGTTTGATTCTTATTTTCGGCAGTCTAGATAAAAGGAGTGTCATGATGCAGAATTTTGCTTTTTATAATCCGACAAGGCTTGTTTTTGGGAAAGATACGGTTGAGCAGCTAACTGACTTGATTCCAGCAAAAGCGGAACGAATCCTCTTAGTTTATGGAGGGGGCAGCATTAAGAAAAACGGTTTATACGACCGTGTCATTGCCCAGATTGAAAAGAGAAATCTTGTCTATCACGAATTACAAGGCGTTGAACCGAACCCTCGACTTAGTACGGTTCAGAGGGGCGTGGAAATTTGTAAAAATGAAGGAATCGATTTCCTCCTAGCTATTGGAGGAGGAAGCGTCATTGACTGTACGAAGGCGATTGCGGCTGGTGCTCTATATGAAGGAGATGCATGGGATCTGATTACGAAGAAGGCTCCTGTTGAAGCCGCCCTTCCATTTGGGACCATCCTGACGCTTGCCGCGACTGGTTCAGAGATGAACTCAGGCAGTGTCATTACGAATTGGGAGACAAAGGAGAAATATGGCTGGGGTTCTCCATATACATATCCTCAATTCTCCATCCTGGATCCTGTTAACACGTTTACTGTGCCAAAGAATCAGACGATTTATGGGATTGTTGATATGATGTCCCATGTGCTAGAGACTTATTTCAATCATAATGAGAATACTCCGCTTCAGGATAGGATGTGTGAATCTGTTTTGAAGACAGTGAAGGACGCTGCCCCTAAATTGCTCCAGGATTTAGAGAACTATGAATTGAGGGAAACGATTCTCTACTGCGGCACCGTGGCGCTAAATGGCACCTTGAGTGTAGGAATTCGTGGTGATTGGGCTACTCATAATATTGAGCATGCGGTGTCGGCTGTATATGATATCCCGCATGCGGGAGGGCTTGCGATTCTCTTCCCGAACTGGATGGAGCACTGTATGCATGAAAATCTCCAAAAATTCGTCCGCTTAGGCGTTGAAGTGTTTGATGTAGACCCTGCCGGCAAATCGGACGAGGAGATTGCCAAGGATTGTATTCGTAATATTCGTTATTTCTGGACAAGTCTTGGTGCGCCATCACGACTGGCTGATTATGAGATAGATGACCGCAATTTAGAGCTGATGGCAGATAAAGCGATGGCAAATGGCGAATTTGGCCATTTTAAGAAGTTGAATAAAGACGATGTCTTGGCAATTTTGCGTGCGTCTCTGTAAGAGTGGACCAAACAGGAGAAAGACAGAGATGTTTTCTCCTGTCTTTTCTATTGTAAGTGTTATCTCCCTTTTTTGTACGTCCCTAACTTGATTATCAGAATTGGATTCTGTAAAGTATTTTATGAGTAAACTAAATGGAGGCCTAGCAATGACTCATATTAAATTTGATTATTCCAAGGCATTATCTTTTTTCCAAGAACATGAAGTATCTTATTTGAAAGATACTGTAAAACAGCTGCATCACACGATCCATGAGAAGACAGGTGCCGGCAGTGATTATATCGGCTGGTTATCCTTGCCTTCTGATTATGATAAAGAAGAGTTCTCGCGCATCAAGAAAGCGGCCGAGAAAATCAAAAATGATTCTGACATCCTTTTGGTAATCGGAATTGGAGGGTCTTACCTCGGTGCGAGAGCGGCCATCGAAATGCTTCAGCACAGCTTCTATAACCTGCTTCCTAAAGAAAAGCGCAATGCCCCGCAAATCATTTTCGCAGGGAACAACATTAGTTCTACATATATGAGAGATATTATGGATTTACTGGAAGACAAAGATTTCTCCATCAATGTCATTTCTAAATCTGGTACAACAACTGAGCCGGCTATTGCCTTCCGCATCTTCCGCAAAGTATTAGAAGAAAAGTACGGAAAAGAAGAGGCGAAAAAGCGTATATATGCGACAACGGATAAAGCGCGCGGCGCATTAAAAACAGTGGCGGATGAAGAAGGCTTTGAAACATTCGTCATTCCTGATGACGTAGGCGGAAGATACTCTGTATTAACAGCTGTCGGATTGCTTCCAATCGCGGCTAGCGGTGCAGATATTGATGCTATCATGAAGGGGGCACAGCAGGCAGAGAAGGATTATTCTCAGTCAGAGCTTGAGAACAATGAGGCTTATCAATATGCTGCTGTTCGCAATCTGCTCTACCGTAAAGGCAAAACAATTGAAATGCTCATCAACTATGAGCCATCTCTGCAATACTTCTCTGAATGGTGGAAGCAGTTATTCGGTGAAAGTGAAGGGAAAGATCAAAAAGGGGTATATCCATCTTCAGCGAACTTTTCAACGGATCTCCATTCCTTAGGACAATATGTGCAAGAAGGACGCCGTGACATCTTCGAGACGGTCATCAAGGTTGAATCCCCTCGTCATGAATTGATTCTTGAAGAGGCGGATAATGACCTGGATAATCTTAATTATTTGGCGGGCCAAACCGTTGATTTCGTCAATAACAAGGCATTTGAAGGTACATTGCTAGCCCATACAGATGGCGGAGTGCCAAACCTTGTCGTCAGCATTCCAGCCTTGGATGAATACACATTCGGCTATTTAGTTTATTTCTTCGAGAAAGCATGCGCTATGAGCTGCTACTTAATGGGCGTAAACCCGTTCGACCAGCCTGGTGTTGAAGCCTACAAAGTAAATATGTTCGCTTTATTGGGCAAAAAAGGCTTTGAAGAGAAAAAAGCAGAGCTTGAAAAACGTCTGGAAAGATAATCATCCGTGCGAATAAAAAAAATTAAGGGACAGAACAAAATGCTATCCGGGCATTTTGTCTTGTCCCTATTTTTTTGCTGAAATATATATGGTAAATGTAAGACAGGTCTAATGAAGCTCCTGCAAGCCTATGTCTCATGCGGATGAATGGTGTCCTGGATATCACCATAGTTTTTACCATACATACCTTAGGTCAGGTGGAGGACGATATGAATATAGACAAACATCCAGGAGGGCTAAACATGATTATTCTTCCGTCAAGATTAAAAAATACCGTCATTGCCTATATGCATGCACGCAGCCAGCTTAGCTCAAGGGGATATATCGTAGGCGGAAACTGGGATTATGATATGGGCTATTTTGATTATGTTCTCGATGATTCAACAAGGACCAATTATTTGCGTATTCCCTTCTATGCCTGCAAAGGGTCAATTGAAGACAAAAACGGGGTTATCAGAATGGGAAATCCCTATCTTTTATCAGGGTATGACAAGATGGGACTTGCTTGTTCCCTTTTGGAGGAGGATGAACAGGGGATGCCGGCAAGCTCTATAGATAAGGGGATTAAGTTGCTTATGCAAGCGGAAGAAGCCCTCTTAGGAAGCTAAGGGACCTCAATATTATTCGTTATCACGTTGATGAAGGCCAGACCTACTATATCATTAGTTTTGATGATAGCTGACGCGCCAGCCCGTAGTGCATTCTGCATCTGCTCTGGTGTTAGAATCTCGCTAATGCAATAAGCGGAATGATGAACCCCTTTGACTGCTAATAAAGAAGTGATGACATACATATCTGAATCTTTCTCTGACTTAGTTGGATCTGCGGTGATGACCGCAAGCTTGGATTTGGTTACATTGGCTTTAATCCAGCTTCCCTCCATTGTGCTGTCACCACGAATAAAAAAAACATTCGATTGGGGTATGGGATGTTCTTTAAGGGTTCCATCCATAATGACAATCGGTATTTGTGAATTCTCATGTAAGGTATGGATAATTTTTTTCGTACGTTCGTTATATCCGATTAAAATGATATGGCCGCTTCCTCTATAGGTTTCAGTTCCAAGGGTAAAGGCTGTTTGTGTTCGGATCACATGGGAGGCTATGGAGGTGAAATAGTATGCCACAAATCCGCCTCCAAATAAAATAGCAAAGCAGGCAATCGCTTTTCCTATAAAGCTCTCCGGAACGATGTCACCATATCCGACCGTTGACATCGTTTGGACAGCCCACCAGATACCTTCCCCGATAGAAGAAAAGGTGTTAGGTTCAAGCAAATGTATCAGAAAACCAAAGAAGATAACTAAAAGGAGAACAACGATGATAAGCCTGATTATGATATGAAGCTTATTAAACAAATAATGAATTGTTCCCAATGCGGTCATCTCCTGTCTGCAGTTGCCTGTCATTAGTATAAGACACCATTGCTAATGATAGAAACCTTCACTTTTGGCACAATCTTAATATCTTTAAAATCCTTATCCCAATCATAGCCCTTAAATTTTTCTGGATTCTTAATCATCATAATATGGCCGAGACCTAAAGCGTCACAATTGCTTTCATTCAAAGTTTTCGTCACATCCTCAGCCATTTCTGTCATGCTATTAGATAAAAAGTCGGTTAATTTATCCACATCTCTTTTGTTTAGAATCCCCTTTGTATATTCTGATATGAATACATTGAGCTTTAAATCAATCGTATAAACCGGCTGGCCGGACTCCCATTTTAACTTAATTTTCGATTTTGATTTGTTTGTGATAATCGTAATCTTTTTATTGAGGGTATTCTTTGCTCCCTTATCATCTAATGAGAATTGTGCGGTTTTTCCGCCTTTATTCATCATCAGAAGCAAGAGGGAAGCTTTTTGACCTAATAACTGTTTGCCTGTACTTTTCCGTTCATTAAACAGAGCAAGTCCTTTGATTTTCATATTCCCGTTGTTTTCTTCAAGGTAAGGGAGGATTATATCTTGGCCTGGGTTAAACATTATGGGAAGCAAGGTACCTACAGTTAATTTAGGGACTATGGATTCTTTTTCACCGCTTACGAGCAGCTCGTTGATGGCATCGGTGATTAAATTACCTTGGATATAGCCATTCTTGAGAAAATCCACTGCCTTACCTTTTGTAATAATGACTTTCGTATTAATATTGCTTCGCGCTTCGCGAAAATATAGATCGAAAAGCGGATAAACATCCCTTTTGACCAATTCTTCCCCCATTAAGATAACCCTCAGTTTATTCATGGAGTATGTACCTGGCGTTATTTCATTCATAGCAGCACGCACATCAAGAGGGGTCGTGCCAATTACCTCATAGGTATTATTAAAAGGTTCTGTCTGACCGTTGCCTGTAGGCTTAAGTGAACGAACAATGGACATCGATTTTATTTTTTTGCCGGCAGCATCGTATCCTACGCTGAATGCGAGACTTTGCTGTTTAAGGAAATTTTGATCCCAGCATCCGGCCGTTGTGATCAAAAGCGAACAAAGGCATAGGACTTTTAATAGCTTCATGACTTTCACCTACTAAATTTTTTTTTCCGAATTACGGCAAGGATTAGCAGTAAGGGAGTTACGGCAAACATTGATACAGAATTAAAAGGAAGCATGATATCTCTGCCTCTATGGAGCGTGTAAATCGATAATTGAGTAGCATGGCAGCTTATATAGATAATGATAAATAAGGCGAACAATATCAGGTTATTTTTCTTTTGTATAACCTGTGTCAATCCGGTAAAAGCCAAGTGAACGTAGATGACAAAGGATATTAGAGATGGAATTAACCATGCGCTGATGAGTATAAGATCCAGCCGTTCAAAAAAACCCAAAATGGTAACAGATTTTAAAAGATATAATACTGGCATAATGACTATGTCCATGGCACTTGTTCCTAAAAAAGCAACACAGGCTAATGTGGCAAGCAAATAAATAAACGAAATGGTGAATAAAGAATAAAACACGGCCTTTCCTTTTGCTTTCATAGTGCCATTTACCTTAGGCAGATAAATTAATATGCAGTTAATCCCAGCATATACAGGGCCTATGTGAATAGATGCCTTAACTATATTTGACAGCGGAACCTCTCCGACTGGAAGCAGGAACGAAAACTCCATTTCTGGTATTGCAAAGCATAGAGAGAAGATCAGCCCGATTGTGACAATAATAGCTATGCAGTTAAACCTTCCGAATGCCTCTAACTTCGCTGTTGCAATATAATATGCAGGAATCAGCAGCATTAAGTAGATAACGGGTTTCGGTGTTAAGGGTAATATCCATTCCATTGTTAAAAAGGCAAAGTATAAACAAGCGTAAACGGCCATAACGAGATAATAAATAGATAATATTAAATTGAACACCCTGCCGATGGTCTTACCCATTACGATTTCCGCTATTTCAAATAAATTTTTTTCCGGAAATCGTTTATGCAGGGCGATAATGACGATACTCATTAATTGAAATCCAATTAGTAAGATAATCACTGAAATCCAAGAGTTATTTTTTGCATATATATTTCCGATATAAGGGAGCGAAAAAATCATTACGCCAATGATCCCATGAATAATGGTAAAGAAAAACTGAGCCAGTGATAAAGGTTTCTCTTTAACTTGCATGTGCATTATCCCCCCTTCTTGTTAGGCAGTTTAAATTTAAGAGTTGACCTTACTATCTGTATGAGTCTTAATGGAAGCAAGGGTGTCAAATATGGTCTCCCTAATGATTTCACTGTGCAAAGATGAAAGAGAATTAAGGTTAATCCTAATGACAATCCCATGAGACCAAATATATAGGCTAAGAACATAAGCGGAAAGGTGAATATCCGGATTATGTGAGACATTTCATTGTTAGGAATGACAAAGGAAGAAATGGCTGTTAAGGCAATGACAATCAGCATCGTACTTGAAATTAGATTTGCCTGAACAATGGTCGTCCCAATTACTAAAGCTCCGACAACCCCAATGGTAGGTGAAATGGATTGAGGGAGTCTGATAGCCGCTTCCTTTAATAATTCCAGGATGATTTGCATAATCAGTGCTTCAATGAGCGGTGTAAACGGAATGATTTGCAGAGCACCCTTTACATTAGCGACAAGCGCATCTGGAATAATTTCAAAGTTAAAGGAAACAACGGCAATATAAAAAGGCGGCAGCGTGATAGCTAAAAAGAGAGCAAGCAACCGCAAACTTTGATCGAAATAGGAAAGATATAAAGGACTTTGAACATCATCAGGAGCATGATAAAAAGCAAAAAAGTTTGTCGGCAAAATGTAAGCTGTGCTGCTTCCATCCACCATGACAACGACTGCCCCTGCAGAGAGATGCTCTGCTACGCGGCTAGGGCGTTCTGTCGTCAAGTATTGCGGGAATGGAGAGAATTTATTGTCCTGAAGATGATCTTGCAGAGTGCCTCCAGTGATTGCCCCGTCCACACGAAGAGTTTTTAATCGTTTCTTTACATTCTCAATCACAAGAGGGTCGGCCTTATTGCCCAGGTAGCCAATCCCCATTCTTATAGGCAATTCTTCTCCAACAATGATATCCTTCACGATAAACTGTTCCGTCCGAAGATATGATCTCATTAAGCTGAGATTACTTTCATAGTTTTCAATAAACCCTTCATGAGAACCTCTAAGCGATTGCTCAGAGGTAGACTCCCCTATGCTTCGATGAGCAAAATTGGAGGCATTGGCTGCGTACGCAGCGGAATCGCCTTCTTGAAATAAAATGAAATTACCAATCGTTAAATTTTGGGTTATATCTTTCCAGCAATCTAAAGGTTTAATGTCAGGAACAGGCAAATCTTGTAGATGTAAATGATCCTTAAACAATAGAGGCTTGATGATAAAATTCTCAAGTATTGTCGTATCACAGATCGTTTTGATATATACGAGACAATAAGTTTTATCAAATGCCGAAAACTTGCGCACAATCAAATCGGTTGCGCCTGAAAATGTTTGGGTTAGATAGGCTGCGTTTTCGTCAATTTTGTCAGATGGTTTTTTTGTTAAATCTTGAGTAACTTCCTGTTTGTTATTCTTTTTGGAAAAGTACATTTAAAATCACCACTTATCGCCATTAATGGAGATTAGTATGTGCTGCATAATGAAAAATATACAAGAAGAAGGGACAGCCGCTGGTTAAGCGGCTGCCCCGTTTGAATAATTATTTTGTGTTCGGATATTCAATTTGCCTGCGCCATTTCTTCCTCTCTCGCTTGTCCATGAACCATACGGCAATATAGCGGATGGTCAGGAAAACGGAAATGACAAGCCCGCTAACAATGACGAAGAGAGCGAAGTATTCAAAGAAGCTTAAGGAATCAATTGTTTCCGTCCAATTGATATTCTTGTCTAAATTCTCAACAATCAGATTCATCCCCAATATACCAGTGATGACAGAATAAAGGGTGAGGATTTGCAGCAGGGAGCTGCTCTGTTTCGTAGTGAAATTATCCTGATACTGGTACAAGCTTTCAAGTGTATTGCGCGTATCCTCATAAAGCATCTCTACCCGGAAGCGGTCACGCAGCTTGACGAAGATATCCTTTCCCTCGGAATGGGTCGCCAGTTCAAAGAAAAAGTAATTCGAGGAAAAGGTATTGATCGCATGGATAAGTTTCTCGACTTGCTTTGTATCCTGCTCAATGCGAATTTCCGAATAGTTATTTTCAAGCTTTAGCAAGACAATCTTATGGAAGAGGGTTAAGATCAATCCATAATAAAATTCGCCATAAAAGCTGTTAGCAATTCGTGAAAATTCAGTTCCTGTTTGTTTTGTTAGAATAAAAAAGCCGCTGGAATCGGGCAAAATATATGTGTAGGGTGCCCAGCGTATATAGGCCTTGTCTTGAATATAAGCCTGAACAAATTCTTTATTATGTGCGCTAATATAGGGCTTATCATTATAAAAACCATCAAGATTCCCAAGACGGTATACATCCTCATCTGTTATATTATCATCCAGACTGATAAGTGTTTGGACATAGAGGCGGTTATCCTCAAAGAAAGGAAAGGATTCAAAATAAGCGTTTTTCTCTGATTTATAGCTCATATAACCCTTGATATCTGGAATGACCGCTTCAAATATATAATCTTGAACATGCTCAAATGACTGTCCCTCATGCTGTATACGGGTGATTGAGTTCAGTTCTTCCATTACCCGAAACTTTGCGCCGAAATCCAGAACCTCTGAATAGGTCAGCTCACTCTCGTTTAAGAGGGATACACGCACATTTAAAAGCCCGATTTGATAAGGGCAAATAAAGATGTCTACAGAGTGAATCACAAAGTCTGCCGAATAGGAGGGAGCTTCAAAGGTGCTTTTATTACCGAGTGCTTTTGTATAGCGCTGAAACCCTTTTCCGTCCTCTTCCTTCGGGAACAAGATGCGGTTTGTAAAGGGCAGGTAATAATTCTCTAAATCCTCATGATCGATCTCATATTGACCATAATAGTCATCCTCTTTCTCCAGCTTATCAAGCCTGAACCATTGATAGCCATTCTCCTTTAGCTTGCTGGCAGTATCGTCTTCTTTACCCTCTAAAATAGAAAACGGAAATAGGAATTGAAAAATGGCATTGTTTACTTTCTTTTCCTTTAATTCAATCTCTTCCATTCATAATCTACCCCTTTGTAAAGAGTACCCTTAACCTTTCTACCCGTTATATAAAGGGGATAACCAAATGTAAATAAGATTGCATATAAATGTAAAATTCAAATATCTCAATAATAAAAAAACCGCCGAAAAAACGGCGGTCTTAGTTTCAAAAAGTGCTATCGGAATCACGGTTGGAAGAAGATAATGGCATCCCGAATCCATAGCCTGGTGAGGCAAATGGTCCGCCAAATTGACCTGCATATTGTCCGCTCCATCCGCCAAAAGGCAGTCCGTAAAAATTGCCATAACCCCCGCTGTATGGCATGCCCTGCCCAGAGTGTGGTAATGGTTGCTGGTGATGTGGAGGCGGTGGGGGAAACATTCCGGGATAGCCTCCGCCATGACCGCCATAACCACCATGACCGCCATAACCACCATAACCACCATAACCGCTGCCAAAGCCGCCATACCCCCCGAATTGCTGAGGGCTTCCATGCCCTGAAGAAGAACCTTGCTGTTGTCCAAATCCTTGAGGAAGATTTCCATATGGTTGTTGTGCTGACATTAAACATTTCACTCCTTAAGTTTCTCAGTCAGGGCAGTATATGTCTGGGCTTTAAATAAAGAGCTTAGCCTAAAGGAAGTTGGGCGGAGGAAGAACCCTATCAGAAAATCAGTCATAAAAAAGACCCTCTTCCAAAAATACCTTTGGAGAGGGACCTTTTTTGTTATTGTCCAGGTTTATAATTGAAATAGGCATCATAAACCTTTTGGGCAATCTTTAAGTTCATTTGATTACCGTCTGATTGATAGGCCCATGGAACAACAACACTAATGGCTATCTCAGGATCATCATAAGGAGCATAGGAGACAAAGGTCAGGTTCCAAGTATCTGGCTGTACTGTTCCGGAAACCCAATCAGGGCCATCATAAAAGGCTTGTGCCGTTCCTGTTTTCCCTGCTGGGTTATAAGGTCTGTTGGCGAAGAAGGATGCAGCCGTACCGCCTGTGTCTTGTGTTACTTGGCGGAAGCCTTCCTGCACACGCTCGATCCAGCTCTCTTGCATTGTCAGCTTATTGAGTATTTTCGGTTCAATGTCTTTAAAGACTGGACCGATTTCCCCTTTTTTCAATACTGGCTCATGCATTTTCTTCACGATATGAGGTTCCATCCGGTAGCCGCCATTGGCAATCGTGGAAACATATTGAGCCAGCTGCAATGGAGTATACGTATCATATTGGCCGATGGAAAAGTCCATCAATA
>JAEIGA010014492.1_pt1 | contig 11997 bp, 9 predicted proteins | sample 9270691 | NCBI WGS metagenome assembly JAEIGA01 (sample SAMN17057246, study PRJNA624740) | gut metagenome | biome: biome; isolation source: fecal sample | host: Bos grunniens | place: China: Xizang | collected 2019
GGCGACGGGAGTTTACTCTCGTAAACGACCGAGCCACAACATCGAAATCGGCGACATCGGTCACTCAACCCCGACGCCGCTTTGTCAGAATGGGCGGAATATGGTGGCGATGAGATTTGGAGCGACGGGAGTTTACTCTCGTAAACGACCGAGCCTCAACATCGAAATCGGCGCCATCGGTCTGGAATCCAAGCAACCAACCAACCAACCAACCAACCAACCAACCAACCAACCAACCGGTCAGTCAGTCAGCCTGTCACTCAACCCCGACGTCGCTTTGTCAGAATGGGTGGAATGCCGCGGCGGCAAGTCGAGAACGACAAAATTGTTCTGAACGGAGGTCGCTTTGTCAGAATGGGCGGAATATGGTGGCGATAAGATTTGGGGCGACGGGAGTTTACTCTCGTAAACGACCGAGCCACAACATCGAAATCGGCGACATCGGTCACCCATCCCCAACGTCGCTTTGTCAGAATGGGCGGAATGCCGCGGCGGCAAGTCGAGAACGACAGGAGTGTACTACAAGTACATGACTGAGTTCGCAGACGCAGACGGCGTGGCAGTCCGCCCATTATCACAAAGCGAATCATTCGCGGATGACCTGCTTAACACCCCTTACCGTCATAATCTTCTTGGAAATCTGCGCCAACTGATGCGCGTCACTCACCACTAAAGTGAGGAAACCACGGAAAAGACCATCGGTAGAATCGATGCGGATGCTGCGGATATTCACGTTAAAATCTTTGGAAATGAGAGAAGTGATATTGGTGACGATGCCGATATCGTCTTTACCGATAATTTGCAGGGTAGCTGTATATTGCGAACCTTCGCCCTGCCCTGCCCAACGCGCTTTCACCACACGATAGGGATAACGCTCGCGAAGCTGGGCAGCATTGGGACAATCGAGACGATGCACTTTGATGCCGCCGGTGACGGAAACAAAACCGAAGACGTCATCACCATAAATGGGATTACAGCAACGCGACATCTTGAATTCAAGACCTTTGAGATTTTGGTCGATGACAAGCACATCATCTTTGCCTTGCTTGACACGTTCTTCGGCAGCGTCGTAAGCATAGTTTTCGGCAGAGAAGATGGCAAGATCGGAAGCGGGCAGCGTTTTGTCTTTATTGAGAAATTCTAAGTAAGCCTCAATCACCAAGTTGGTATCCAAACGACCTTCGCCTATGGCAGCAAAGAAATCGGTAACGGTTTTGTGTTTGAAACGCTTAACCAAACGCATCAGATAAGGTTCCTCAAATTCGATCTTGCGGTTTTTCATACGACGCATCAGGGCATCGCGACCGAATTCGGCCAATTTCTGCACGTTTTCTTTCAGGGTCTGCTTAATCTTGTTGCGGGCACGCGAAGTCACCACAAAATTGAGCCAGTCCTGCTTAGGCTGCTGGTTGTTGCCGGTTTGAATCTCGACAGAATCGCCACTCTTCAGACGATAACGGATAGGCACGTTCTTGTCGTTTACTTTGGCACCTACACACTTGTTACCCAGATTGGTATGAATAGCGTAAGCAAAATCGAGCACGGTAGCGCCGGCCGGCAATTTGAAGAGCTCGCCTTTGGGCGTGAAGATGTAGATTTCGTCGCTGTACATTTCCATCTTGAAGTCGTCGTCATCGCTGCGATTTTCGAGCGCTTCGCGAATCTGCGTCAGCATTTCGTCCAAACCTTTTTCGCTCTTGATACCTTTGTAACGCCAGTGAGCTGCCAAACCTTTTTCGGCAATTTCGTTCATGCGCGTACTGCGAATCTGCACTTCCACCCATTTATCTTCGGGGCCCAAAACCGTGGTATGCAACGACTCGTAACCATTGGATTTAGGAATCGACAGCCAGTCGCGCGTACGCGAAGGATTGGGCTGATACATGTCCGTGACGATGGAATACACCAGCCAACAGAGTGCTTTTTCCTTTTCTGCCGGCGCATCGATGATGACACGGATGGCAAAAATATCGTAAATATCTTCGAAAGTGAGTTGCTTGTTCTTGATTTTGTTCCAAATGGAATGCACCGACTTGGTTCTACCTTTAATGGTAAAAGGTTCTTGAATCGCTTCGGATATTTTGGCACGGATAGGCTCGATAAAACGGGCGATATAGGCTTCGCGCACTTGCTTACTTTCGGCCAATTTTCTGGTAATCTCCTGATAAACTTCGCTTTGACTGAATTGCAGGCTGCGATCTTCGAGCTCGGTTTTCATCGCATACAAACCCATACGGTGGGCCAAAGGCGCATAAAGCATCACGGCCGAACGAGCCATTGTTTCGTGCATTTCTTCGGGATAATCATCGATATGACGCATGGCATTCAGACGTTCGGCTATCATGATGATGACGGCGCGTCCATCTTGTGCAAATGAAAGCATCAGGTTGCGATAGTTTTCCGATTCGGTACCTCCACCCTTCTGCGCAAGTTCGCCAATACGTTTCAATCCTTGGATGATATTGTAGGCAGAAGTGCCAAAAGTCTGTTGCAGAAAATCATCGTCAAGCACGCGTAACAAATCGGGATGATAAAGCATAGCGGCTTCCACCGACGAACGACGTGTACTCATTTCCTGCGCCAGAATATAGGCCGTCTGCATCACATGAAGCAAAGGATGCACTTTGGGATAAGGACGCGAAATCTGATTGTCTGCCTTGGCTTCTTTCCAGATTCGACGGATGGCCATCCATTGTTCCGGCAGGATGTAAGATTGTGTCAATGTGCGCAACTGACGATATAAATAGCGTATTTCTTTACTTTCTTCGGGTCTGGTTGTCATGGTCGAGAATTTTGCAGTAAAAATAGCAAAAAAGCAGGCTCTCTTTTCAAAAGAATTTACTTATTTTTGTCCGCTATATGTATTTAGTATAAATATTCATTTTTTATGACTCATATTTCCATTACCGGCGATTTGGGCAGCGGCAAAAGCTCGGTCGCAAAGATACTTTGTGAAGATTTAGGTTTCGAATATTTCTCCACCGGTTCACTTCAACGCAAGTTGGCTGCCGAAAAAGGCATGAACACCCTCGACATGAATAAATTTTCAGAATCCACCAAGGATGTGGACGACTATATCGACAATTTCCTGCGTCAGATTGAAGCCGACAAAAATGCCGCCTGCACGTATATTCTCGATTCTCGCCTGGCTTGGCATTTTGTTCCCAGTTCGTTTAAAGTGTTCATCAAAGTTGCTCCCGAAGTGGCCGCCCAGCGCGTGTTGGCCGACAAGGCCCGCAGCAACGAACCCGACAGCACGGACGTTGCCTCCACCATGGCCAGCCTGCAAGCCCGCATGCAATCGGAATGCAAACGCTTCAAAGAATATTACGACATCGACTATCGCAACGAAAGCAATTTCGACCTGGTGGTAGACAGTTCTGTCATGACGGCTCAGGAAGTAGCCGCAAGCATCATCAAAGCTTATCAATCACATTTAAATAAATGAATCATGTTTAGCGCAGAAGACCTCAAACAGATTGCCGCCAAAGGCATGACCGAAGAACAAGTTGCCAAGCAACTTCATTGCTTCGAAACCGGCTTTCCTTATCTTCAACTGGCTGCTTCCGCATCTTTGGAAAAAGGTGGTGGCATCCTCACTTTCAGCGAGGAAGAAGAAAATCAACTGCTTGCCGCCTGGGATGCTTATTTGCAAGGCGATCACCAAGTGGTGAAATTCGTACCTGCCTCTGGTGCTGCCAGCCGTATGTTCAAAGATTTATTCGCTTTTCTTGAAGCCGATTACGAAGAACCCAGCACCAATTTTGAAAAAGTTTTCTGTTCTCACATCGAATGTTTCGCATTCAGTCCCGAACTTGATGCTGTTTGCCAGGAAAAAGAAGGCAAATCGCTGAAAGCCTTGGCCGAAGCCAAACAATACAAAACCATCGTCAAATATTTGCTGATGCCCGAAGGCTTGAACTATGGTTCGCTGCCCAAAGGCTTGCTCAGTTTCCATAGCTATCCCGAAGGCAACCGTAAAGCCATGACCGAACATTTGGTAGAAGGCGCTCTTTACACCCGCGATACCGAAAACAATGTTCGTCTGCATTTTACCGTTTCTCCCGAACACCGCAGCCTTTTCGAAGCTGAAACCCAACGCGTTCGCGCCAGCATCGAAGAAAAATACGGCGTCAGCTTCGACATCAGTTTCTCTGAACAAAAAGCTTCTACCGACACCATCGCTGCCGCTGCCGACAACACACCTTTCCGCGACAAGGGCAAACTCTTGTTCCGTCCCGGTGGTCATGGTGCGCTCATCGAAAATCTGAACGATTTGACCGCCGACGTGGTTTTCATCAAGAATATCGACAATGTGGTGCCCGATCGTCTGAAAGACACCACGGTTCATTACAAGAAAGTATTGGCCGGTTTGTTGGTTAGCTTGCAAGCCAAGGCTTTCGACTATCTGCGTTTGCTCGACAGCGGCAAATACAACCACGAACAACTGATTGAAATCATCCAATTCCTGCAACAACAACTCTTTACCCGCAAAGACGACATCAAGGATATGGAAGACGGCGATCTGGTTCTTTACCTCAAAGAAAAGCTCAATCGTCCGATGCGTATCTGCGGTATGGTTCGCAACGAAGGTGAACCCGGCGGTGGTCCGTTCCTTGTATACAACGAAGACGGCAGCGTATCTTTGCAGATTTTGGAAAGTTCACAAATCGACATGAGCGATCCTGCCAAGGTGGCCATGTTCAAGAAAGGCTCTCATTTCAATCCCGTAGATTTGGTTTGCGCCATCAAGAATTATCAGGGAGAAGCTTTCAACCTTCCCGCCTACGTCGATCCCAAAACCGGCTTCATTTCCAGCAAGTCGAAAAGCGGACAAGAACTTAAAGCGCTCGAATTGCCCGGTTTGTGGAATGGTGCCATGTCCAACTGGAATACCGTATTTGTAGAAGTGCCCATCGCTACTTTCAATCCCGTGAAGACGGTGAACGATTTGTTGCGCGAACAACATCAGTAATTTTTTATCAATCTGACTATGTTTGATTTACAAGAATTTATCAAGAATGCTTTTGCCGAAGACATCGGCGATGGCGACCATACCACACTTTGCTGCATTCCCGAAGATGCCATGGGATGCTCCGTACTCATTATCAAGGAAGAAGGCATCGTTGCCGGTGTTCGTGTAGCTTTGGAAGTATTCAAGGCTTTCGATCCGGAATTGCAGACCACTGTTTTCATCGAAGATGGTACGAAAGTGAAACCCGGCGACATCGTATTTGAAACGCGCGGCCGCATCCGTTCGCTCTTGCAAACTGAACGTCTGATGCTCAACATCATGCAACACATGAGCGGCATTGCCACCACTACCCAGCGCTACGTACAACGTTTGGAAGGTTTGCATACCCGCGTCATCGACACGCGTAAAACCACACCCGGCATGCGTATGCTCGACAAGGAAGCGGTGGTATTGGGCGGCGGCAGCAATCATCGTATCGGTTTGTACGACATGATCTTGTTGAAAGACAATCATATCGACTTTGCCGGCGGCATCCAGGCTGCTATCGAACGTTGTCATCAGTATCTGAAGGAAAAAGGCAAGGAAGGCATGAAAATCGAAATCGAAGTGCGCAATTTGGACGAATTGCAACAAGTGCTCGAAGTGGGCGGCGTCAACCGTATCATGCTCGACAATTTCAGTCCTGAATTGACCCGCGAAGCCGTCAAACTGATTGATGGTCGTTTCGAAACGGAATCTTCCGGCGGTATCACCATCGACACTTTGCGCAACTATGCCGAATGTGGCGTTGATTTCATCTCTGTCGGCGCTCTCACCCACTCCGTAAAAGGTTTGGATATGTCGTTCAAAGCCAAAATGTAAGACAGGATGAAGCTGACAAAGATTTTAAAAGACAACCTTTGGTTTTTGATACCTTACGGCATCGTTTTGGTGTTTTGCATCATTATTTTGTGTACGGTACCAAAAAACGATATTCATTTAGCAATCAACTCTTTACACGGACCATTCTGGGATCAGTTCTTTAAATGGAGCACCGAAATGGGTAGTTTCAGTGTTATCGGACCTTGCTTGCTGCTGATGTGTTTCTGTTCGTGGCGTATGGCCATCGTGGGCGCATTGTCCACCGGATTGTCGGCCTTGGGTACACAAATCGGCAAACATATCATCTGGCCGGTAAGCCCGCGTCCCAAAGTGGTTTTCAGCGAGATACTGCAAGATTTGCACTTGGTGGAAGGCGTTCGTCTTCATAGTTCGCATAGTTTTCCTTCGGGTCATACCACCGGTGCGTTTGCCTTGTTTTGCGTGTTTATCCTTTTTGCCAAGAAGCCTTTCTGGAAATGTTTCTTCATGATGATGGCCATTATCGTGGCTTATTCGCGTATGTATCTTTCGCAGCATTTCCTCATCGATGTCACCGTGGGCTCTTTTATCGGAAGCATTGCTGCGGTACTGGCATTCTGGTGGATCAGTCATTATCGTAAAGCCTGGTTGGAAAAATCTTTGGCCGATGTCATTTTCAGCAAAAAAGTAGCTTGATAGCTTCTTACTCATACAACAAAGCGGCTCCGAAGTGAAGAACTTTGAAGCCGCTTATTTTTTTCGCTTGACTCGCTTTTTTCGCTTTTTTCGCTTTTTTTCGTCGAGACGCGACGTGACGCTGACGTGACCGCCGTGATGTCCAGACTATTCGCTGATAACGCCCGATCCAACCAATTCATCTCCCTCGTACCAAGCCGCAAACTGTCCGGCCGTGATACTTTTCTGTGGCTCTTCGAAAGCGATAAACAAGCCCTCTTCAAAGCAATGTAAAACAGCTTTCTGCAAAGGCTGACGATAACGGATACGCACCTGATATTCACAACTTTCACCCACTTTCAAAGCCTTGTCCGGACGAATCCAATGCACTTCGTCGGCCGCAATGAAAAGCGCCGAACGCAGCAAACCGGGATGATCGTCTCCACGTCCCACAAAAATATAGTTGTTCTCAATGTCGGTTGCCAAGACGTACATGGGCTTTTCCGTTCCGCCGATATGCAAACCTTTACGCTGTCCCACCGTGTAGAAATGAGCGCCATTATGCTTGGTCGACAACAATTTACCATCCTTGGGACGATAAAAATAAGGCTTGGATGATTTTTGCAAACGCAGGTGCAATTCTTCGGGATACTTGCGCTGATAGGCTTTAAAATCGAAAGGAATTTCATAAATCTGACCTTCGCGAGCGGCCAATTTCTGTTGCAGAAAAACGGGCAAATCCACTTTTCCCACAAAACAAATGCCCTGTGAATCTTTCTTTTGCGCCGTAGCTAGACCCAACTCAGTGGCAATGCGACGAATCTCCGGCTTGAGCATATCGCCCACCGGGAATAGCGCTTTCGACAACTGCGCCTGCGACAATTGACACAGGAAATAAGATTGATCTTTGTTGTCGTCGGTGCCGGCCAAAAGTCGGTACATGGTGTCGCCTTGCTCGTTCTGCACGGCATCGCAACGGCAATAATGGCCGGTAGCAATCTTTTCTGCACCCAAATCGGAAGCTGCCTTCAAGAAAGCATCAAACTTAATTTCGCGGTTGCAAAGCACATCGGGATTGGGCGTACGGCCTTTTTCGTATTCCGAGAACATATAATCCACCACCTGCGCACGATAAGTATCGCTCAAATCTACCACATGAAAAGGAATATCCAATTTGCGTGCCACCAACTCGGCCACCAGCACATCTTCCTCGTAAGGACAAGCTCCGGAAAGCGTTCCGACGGTATCTTTCCAATTGATCATATACACGGCTATCACATCATAGCCCTGCTGTTTAAGTAGATAGGCAGCCACACTGGAATCCACCCCACCCGACAATCCGATAACGACTTTTTGCATGTTTTTTAAATTTCGGCACAAAGTTAATTCAAGACGAGAGCAATAACAAATGGAGCAAGCTCGATTTATCAGCTTTATTTAATACTGTCTGCTATGACTACACGATACTGAGTCACACCATAGCCGCACCAAAAACCGCTTCCTCCATCAATGTTTGAATACAAGTCCAAGTCTGTCACAAAAGCCGGATTAGAAGAAAAGGCAACTATCTCGTTGATAGACTGCTGCACGCGATAACTCAGCTCATCGATCTTAGAAAACTTAATCAAAACAGAATCGCCTTCTTTATAATAAGGGCGATAATTATCCACACCAGCCGTCATAAAATGAATACCGGGCTGAACCTGATGCCTATACAAAACATCATCTTTCAACAATTCATCATCAATCAAGCCCAAAAAGGCCGGATAATATCGGTTTTCCTTATTGAATATTCTCGTTTGAAATAAATAATAATCCTTGCTAAGCGGATTATCCATGAATGAAGCCGTTATCTGATACAAACTATCTGAAGCCTTAGAAACATGAAGACCTTCCAATGCTTGTGGATAAGGAATGGTGGTTTTGGCCGTGGCTACACGATTTCCGTATTCAACACGAAGCCAATAAGTTTTGCCCGCCTCTCCCTTCATATGAGAAGTCGTATATACATAAGGCGGAAAATAATCATGGTTTATTCCTCCCGTCAACACCACGGAATCTATTCCATCAGAAACCGTCACCTTAGCCCATGGGAGCAAAACATCACCTTCCGTTTGTGATTGCATTTCTTCCAGAATCATGCTTTTGGTCAATATTACTACCGGACCACTCCCCGATTCTATCCATCCTTCAACGATGATATCTTCTTGCAGAGAAGTTGTATAAGGCGATTGACAAGCCGATAAGAGCATCAAAAGCAGCATACAGATGATACATTCTATGTGTTTCATATCGGTTAAAAATGAATGTAATAACTAATAGAGGGTAATATCGTTGAAAAAAGATACACTTCTTCTTTATACATATTCCTATACTGATAGGCAATGGGATTCTTCGAGAACAAAGCATTATACATCGAAAAACTTAGATATTGTTCGCCCTGTTTCCAATCGGGAAGCCGGTATCGTGCCGAGATATCGAGTCGCTTATAAGCGGGATACCTTGCTCCATTATGTTTGCCGTAATTCACGATAAGATTTTCCTGGAGAATAAGCGCACTCTCCACAGCCGTATAAGGTGTACCTCCGGCATAAATCCAGGTAGCACTGATATTCCAACGAGGAGAGCATTCATAGTTGAGCATCATTTTCAATTCGTGTTCGCGATGATGAACAGAAGGATAGCACTCAATCTCACTTATATTTGGAAAAAACCTAGGTGCTTTAGACCATGTATATGACATCCAACCATGTAACGGACCGGCATTTTTTGACAGCATCAATTCCAGACCATAATTAGCACCCTTTCCATTAATGATATTATCGGCTAAATGGTATTTTTCTGTCATCAAACTCAGAGCTGATCCTCTGTATTCCAATTGATTATATAGATGTGTATAATATATCTCTGTAGAAAGTCTATATTTTGAATCGAGAAAATCCTGTTGATAACCGGCTGAAATCTTCAAAGCGCGTTGCGGCAAAAAATCCTTGTCGGAAGCATACCAGAATTCCGTGGGCAAGCCATTATTGGAAAATCCCAACTGATGAAGATACTGGGTATACATGCCTGCCGATAATTGCCATAAAGTCTGCTTAGAGGGTTGATAACGAAGCTTTAACTGTGGATCGATATGGACAGCAAAGAAATCATTTTCGTAAAAAGACGATTGCAATGAAGCTGTCAGATCGAAGGTTGACGACAAGGGAAGTTCTGCTTGCACATATAGTGATCCTTCCTTCGAATCTTGACTATAAGATGCATCTTGTCCCATGACATAACTACCTTCTACATACGGTGCCTGAGGTTGTACAGAATGGCGCTGAAAATCACTGCCAAAGATCAAATACATGTAATCCAGGGGAAGAAAACGACGCAACTTGATGCCTGCAGTATTAATACCGGATGTCAGATTAGCCTTCGCGTCAGATTGAGATAAAATCATCCGATTGGCATACGAAGTGTAATACAACATCGTCTTGACATCGCCACGCAACATATCGTGTTGCCATTGCAGAGAAGCATTACGATTGGCCCACAGCATTTTCGAAAGCATCTGATAATAGCGAACATTAATGCCTGCCACATCGCCACCTTCAAAGTAGTGCAAAGACAAACGATCTTTCTCTCCTACTCGGCAAAACCAAGACAGATTCAAATCGTGAAAACGATATTGAGTGTGAACATTTTGTGTCGGAGGATTTATCAGCGGATTATATAATGCATTGATATTGGCATAACGTCCGGACAACAACATTGCCATGTTTTCGCCCAAAGGAATGCGCGCAGCAGCTTGCGAGGACATCAGTCCAATTTCCATATCCATTCCAAAAGACGCCGGAATGGTGTCGGCGGTCTGCATATCTATAAAAGCACCTATGCGGTTGGCCGTCGAGGCTGAAACATTCTTCTCGAAGGAAAGATTCGCAAAATGTAGTGTATTGAATGTGGAGAAAAATCCCAACAAATGCATGGGATAATAGACGGGAACGCCCTCTATTGATATGTAATTGTGACTATTATCGCAACCTTGTACTGACAATCCACCGGACATTTCAGAAGCGACTTGCACTCCAGGCAATAATTGCAAATGTCGCAAAGGGTCGGCACTTCCGGTAAGCGATGGCAATTTTCGCAAGCCTGACATGGTCCATCGTGTATTGCCAAACAACTGATGACTGACTATGGGCTGATGTTGGTCTTCCACCACTACTTCATCGATGCTCCGATGCAATAAACTATCGTTCTGCGCATGCAGCACAAGCCACATTACACAGAACGATATAAAGCAGAAAACCCTGTTTCTCATGAATATCCGAGTTTTCGTTATGACAATTCTATCAATCTACCAAATTATAAAAACTGTTTACAAGTTCTTCAAACGCGTCAATCAAATCGGAGAATGACGATTCTGAGAAATAATTTTCAAATTGATACTGGCTACCATCGGCCGCAAATACCAAGATTGGTCGATAATCGTTGTACTTGATATCATTCCAACCGCCTTGTCTTTCGTAGGCTTCCAATTCCACAGAAGCTTGCACGGTATTATTTCCTTCATAATAAACATGAATATCATAAGTCCCGTTCAGTTCCGAAATTCTGTTGCTGAATTCTCTGAAATCAAGGTCATTTTCTTCGGCTTCAACCACATTTTCAATAGCATTGAACATAAGTTTGAAAGTAGGACATTCAGCCTTAATCTGTACATCGCCCATCATATCAGCTTCGAAGGAAATTGACTTTACATTATTTTCATCAAATTCGTCATCTTCAACATTAGAAACAAGTTTATCGATATCTACTGCAACGGCAGACTGCACACGCAGCAAGCTTTTACCGGCAATCTTAATTTCAGATGAAGCAGTTAGGTCTTTTTGGGTCACCGCATTCTTTACAATGGTTTCATATCCGTTCACATTCAAAGAAGCATCCAAATTCAAATTCGTATAGTCGAGCGTCAAACGAACTTCATCTTCGGAAGAACTATTATATCCATCATAATAAGACTCGTATGATTCATACAAATCCAGAGCCAGCGCCAAATCGCTCTTAACGACCAATTTAATTACAGATACGCCATCACAAGTCAGATCGAAATTTATTTCCTTGGGAACGCGCAATTTAAAATCGTAAATCTCATGATCGTCGTATACATCACCGTACCAAGATTCTTCATAAATACTCTCAGCCTTGATATGCAACAAGGTAGTTTCTTTGCTTCCCTTCAACGTGGCAATCCATTGTTGGTTCTGATTATCCTTGAAAGATACTTCCAAACGATCTTTGACACTGGCATCGTAAGTCCAGACATTGTTCTGATAATCAGGGGTAAAGGCACCATACAAATCGGGGAATGCAGCTTCGATTGTGTAAATCTCAGTAGCACGGGTTGTCAATAGTTGGCCATTTTGAGCTATTTCTTGACAAAGTGAAACAAGTTCAAATACAGATAGCGGCACATTAGCGTTAGGCGCCTTAGCGTAGTCTTCATAACTTTCCTGATA
>JAEIGA010014493.1_pt1 | contig 11997 bp, 6 predicted proteins | sample 9270691 | NCBI WGS metagenome assembly JAEIGA01 (sample SAMN17057246, study PRJNA624740) | gut metagenome | biome: biome; isolation source: fecal sample | host: Bos grunniens | place: China: Xizang | collected 2019
ACGTAGTCGTTGATGACCTCGAGCTTGACGTTGAATTTGCCTTCCAAGGCTTCCTTGAGCTTGACCATTGCTCGGCCGGTATCCTGGAGGCTGTCGTCGGGACGAACCAGACGGAAGGTGGTAGTGCCGTTTTCAATAATGGCGGTGAGATTGGGATCGTTCACAGCTTCATCCTCCTTGGGTGTAGGGTCTTGAGGATCGTCCGGGGCGGGGGTGCAGCCGACGGCGAGCCCAAGCATCAGAGAAAGGGACAACGCCAGGCAAAGTGTGCGGATAAAATACTTCATCATAGTGGTCTCCTTTGGTAGAGGTTGAATAAAAGAGAGACACCAAGGGACTTTTTTCAAAGCCCCTTGGAAATGTGTATGAATTACTGTGCGATGATATCCTTAGCGATCAGCTGATCGATGCGCTCCTCGCCGTCGATCACCTTGGTTGCGCCGACCGAGAAGACGTCACTGACGATGGCGGTCTTGATATGGCCGGTGGGGTAGACCTTGACGATGTTGCCCGAACGAGCGGTGCCGTCATCCTTGACGGACACGACGTTTTTGAGCACCAAATTACCAACCTCGCCATAGAACTGCAGCTGCTCCATGCCCTCGCTGTCGCCATTCTCCAAGACCGTCATGCCGTCAATGATCAGATTCTTGATGACGGGCGGCTTGCCGGCAGGGAATTCGTAGGTGTCGATGGTCAGCGGCGTGGTGGCGTAGAAGGGGAAGCCGAACTCGCCGATGGCGCGCTTGTCGATGGGATACTCGTGGCGGATATTCTTGAGCGTCAGGCAGCGAATGTCGCCGCCGACCGAGAACAGCATGGGCGGACGGTAGTCGTAGTTGGGCGCGGTGTGAGTCAGGTTGACATTTTCGATCAGAATATCACCGAAATTACCTGCCGTTACATCCGGGAACCAGGAGTTGACGTAGAAGCCAAAGGAGCGGTAAGAGCCCTGTACGTTGCGGATGGTGCAGCGATCCAAAAGACCCGTGCCGCGGGAGAGCAGGCGAATGGCCTGGTCAGCGTCGTCCAGGAAGATGCCGTCCACCAGCACGTCGGTGATGGAGGAAACGCAGTCAGCCTCGTCCGGACCGATGTTCATAAAGTCGTCGCCGACCTTACCGCCGCAATCGCGGATGGTGAGGAACTGACCGGGGCCCCAGAAGTGGAAGCCGTCCTGGTTCTGCGCCTGCATGCGGTTGGGCAGATCGACCCAGACTCTTTCCAGCGTCACGCGGCGGAAGTTGCCGATGGTGATGCAGAAGGTGCGGAAGTCCAGCACGAGCAGATCCTGCAACAGCACGTTTTCGACGCCGTAAAACTCAACGGCATAGATCCAGTGGGTGTCACCGAAGTCCTCGGCACGCAGATCGAACGCGCCGCTGTAGTCAAAGGGGACGTGGTGCTCCTGATGCAGCGCATCCTGGTTATAAGTACCGCCCTTGAGCGTGATATTGCGGTCACGGATGGTGTGGCGATCCCAGTGTGCGTTGGTGATCATGGCGCAGTTGGACTGCTCCTTTTGGAAGAAACCGCAGTCCTGGTTGAGGCACTCGATGGTGGTGTTGGAGTAAACAACCAGCTGGGAGATCAGGGCTGCGCCGTCCATGACGAGATGGATGCCGCCCTCGGTTTTGGCGCGGTCAAGGACGGCCTGCAGTGCAGCGGTGTCGTCGGTGCCGCCGCCGGTGCGGACGTTGCTGTCAAGCACAGCGACGGTGCTTGCGTACACGGTGGAAATGTGAGACATAATTTGCTCCTTTCGTGAGCCGCAGGGCTCGGTGGTGTGGGTTGGGGGATGGGTGGGTTTATAGTTTGTGCGAACATAGTTTTCTAACTGGAATTGGGTTGTTGTTCATTTTTTTGGCACACGCCAAAAAAACGAACCAAAAAAAGCGTGCATAAGGGACTGCCGTCCCTTATGTATCCCTGCGCTGCCGGCGACCACTATTCGGGTCGACGGCAGGTGCGAGAGCGTTAGTCATCCGTAGACGGGATGATATGCAATTTGCTTTTGCGAGGCTGCTTCGCTGTTATTCCTTTGTGGGGAGTAACTTTTTTGCCATACTTGTGGGGTAGGGGCCCCACATGGGTTCTTGCTTTGCTGATACAGAACAGAATCGCTGAAAATTCAGCCTCGAAATTTTCCCAAAAGTTTTTGGGGGTTCCAAGGGGACTTTTTTCAAAAAGTCCCCTTGGCCGCCGGAGGCACCCTTGCGATCCTCACTGTGCAAATACGTTGCTTTGATGCAGGCGGTCAATATGTTCCTCGCCGCTGATGACCTTGGTTGCGCCGACGGCATAGACGTCGCTGATCACGGCGTTTTTGATGTGGGCGGTGGGATAGACCTTGAGCACATTACCCGAGCGCGCTACGCCGTCGTCCTTGAGGGAGACAACGTTCTTGAGCACGAAATTTTCGATCTCGCCGAACATGCGCAGCTGCTCCATGCCCTCACTGTCGCCATTCTCCAGCACGGTCATGCCGTCGATGATCAGATTTTTGATGACGGGCGGCTTGCCTGCGGGGAAAACATAGTCGGCAATGGTGTCGGGGGTGGTGGCATAGAAGGGAAGACCAAACTCACCGATGGCGCGGTTGTCGATCGGGTACTCGTGGCGAATGTTCTTGAGCGTCAGACAGCGAATATCACCGCCGACCGAGAACAGCATGGGCGGACGGTAGTCATAGTTGGGCGCGGTGTGCGTCAGATTGACGTTTTCAATGAAAATATCACCGAAGTTGCCTGCCGTCACGTCGGGAATCCAGGAGTTGATGTAAAAGCCGAAGGAGCGGTAGGAGCCCTGCACGTTGCGGATGGTCACGCGGTCAAGAAGACCCGTGCCGCGGGAGAGCAGACGAACGGCCTGATCGGCGTCGTCCAGGAACATGCCGTCCACCAGCACATCGGTGATCGAGGAACAGCCGTCGCCCTCGTCCGGACCAATGTTCATGACATCATCTCCGACCGTGCCGCCGACATCGCGTACCGTCAGATACTGACCGGGTCCCCAGAAGTGGAAGCCGTCCTGGTTCTGCGCGTGCATGCGGTTGGGCAGCTCCAGCCATACGTTTTCGATGGTCATGCGCCAAAAGTTTGCCGTCATATAGGCGTAGGTGCGGAAGTCGATGATGACCAGATCGCGGATCAGTACGTTCTCAACGCCGTAAAACTCCATGGCAACCACGCCGCGGATCTCGCCGTAGCTGTTGAACGGGCGTGTTTCCTCGGTTACGGGAATATCGTGGCGCTGGTGCAGGCAGTTCTGATTGTAGCTACCGCCCTTGAGCGTGATGTTCTTGACCGTGCGCTCCTTGATGCTCCAGTTGGCGTTGGTCACAATGGCGCAGTCGGAGTTGTCCTTCTGGAAAAAGCCGCAATCGGCGTTCAGACATTCGATGGTAGTGTTGGAGTAGAGCTCCAGGTGAGAGACCAGCGCGGCACCGTCCATGATCAAATGAATACCGCCTTCGGTCTTGGCGCGGTCAAGCACGGCCTGCAGTGCTGCGGTGTCGTCGGTGCCGCCGCCGGTGTGGACGTTGCTGTCAAGCTTGGCTACTGTGCTGGCGTAAACGGTTTGAATATGAGACATCGTGTTTGCTCCTTTCACGGTTGGGAATTTTATTCGGTGGGATACAGGGGCAGATATCTGCCCGCAGGGGAAACACTCTTGACGGTGTTGCCGATCCAATGATATCGGTAGTGCTGTGTGGGTTGCTCGTGCGGCGTGATCGAGACGCTTTGCCACAGATCGATCAGGGGATAGCGCACGGTGATGGTCTCGCCCGGCGCGACGTTTTTTACGGCAACGTACTGCATCGACGTGCCGCCCCAGGTGGTGGGGACACGCTCCCCGCCGCGCAGAACGGTAACCGCATCGCGGGGTGCCCATGCGGGGACGCGAACGTGCAGCGTACCGCCGACCTTGGCCGTCACGCGGAGCTCACCCTTCTCGGGCAAAGATGTTTCTACCAGCGCGTGCTCGCTCTCGGAGTCGATGGGAAGCGTGACGGTGGTCACGCCGTTCTCGGCGTACTGTGCGTATTTCCAGATCCAGTAGATGGCGCGCATGCACGAGGGCGGGCAGCATCCCATCATGTCAAAGGAGACGCGCTTGTCGCCGTCGTTTACCGTGCCGAAGTGCGCACCGCCCTCGCGGATCTCAAAGACGAAGTCGTTGGGCGTGACGGCGGACACGAAGCCGCCCTCCAGCTCTTGCATCATCTTGAGAGCGTTGGCAAGCTCGTCCTCACTCGCATCCTTGTGAATGCGGCGGTACCACGCTTCGAACGCGGGTGTGATTTCAAACTGCAGCGGCGCGAAGTAGTTGCGCAGATCTCTCTCAACCTGATCCCACAGCTCGTCGTAGCCCGACAGCGCCAACCAAATTTCGATCTCGGTCATGTCTGCATTCAGACAGGTCTCGGAGTGGTTGCTGTGATCTGCCAGATCGCGGATCTCAGGCAGCCAGCCGGTATCCAGTGCCCAGCGTCGGTAGTAATCGTAGATGCCCTTGACCCATTGGATGTAGCGCGGATTTTTGGTTAGGTAAGCAAACTGCGCCATACCGCGGATGGAGTGCAGATGGACGTGATTGTGTCCGTCCAGGCCGCCGTCTGCGCGGTGCAGATGACGAGGATTGGTGTCGCACACCATGCCCTCGGCCAGCTCGTACAGGAAGTTCAGGCATTCTTCGTCGCCCGTCAGCAGCCAGTATTCGCACAGCGCATTCATGACGGGAACATAGTGATCCGAATACGCCCAGGTGTTTTCTTCCTCGTTGTAGGCAGCCATGCCGTTGGGGAAGTATGCATGGCCGTTTTCTCTGTGTGCGAGATCCATCAATCCTTTGACGATGTTTGCTGCCAGGGAAAGATCGTTCAGCCCACGGCGATGGCGCATGCATTCGCTGTGGAGCAGCATGCCCGTTGTCCAGGGGTTGACGTACAGCTTGCCGGTCTTGATGCAGGAGCTGTAGCCGTGGTTCCAGCACATGCCATGGCCGAAGCCATCACCCTCCTTGACCCAACGGATCAAGCGCTTATGAACCGCCTCCTCGGCTTCCGCGCCCGTGCTGTTATCGTCCGTTATCTCACGCATCAGGGAAAAGGCGATGTCGTTGCGGTTTTCGGTGTCACCTTCCGTGATGGGATCCATGAAATCCCCGATGGGTGGCATATCTTTGTTGGGAAAGATGGGCGGTAGACAGGATGGTGCAAAGGTAAAGCGGCATTGAAATCCCTTGTCCGGCAGCGGATTGGTGTACAGATATTTGAGCGATTTTTTTGCCATCAAGGGCAGGGAAATGCGGGAGCTGCAGGGGAGCGGCGCGGACTCCACGTAGCGGACGTCGGACAGCTCACCGGTAAAGCCAAGCTTTTGTGCCATGGTTTTTCTCCTTTGAGTGTTTATTGATGCGCCTGTAGGCGTGCGATCTCCTCATCGGTCAGATATCGCCACTGACCGCGCTCAGGCAAGCCTTGTAGCGTCAGGAAAGAGAAGGTCACGCGCTCCAGCGTCACGATCTTATTGTGCACCGCCTCAAACATGCGCTTGATTTGGTGGTATTTTCCTTCGGTCAAGGTGATATAGCCCTCGGCCTCTCCCTCGCGCTGCTCAATGACGGCGGGCAGCGTCACGTAGCCGTCCTCCAGCGTCTCGCCGTCCTGCAGCGTGGCGATCTCCTCGGACGTCAGCGGAAATTTGGAGGTGTAAAAATACTTCTTGGATACGTGATGGCGCGGAGAGAGCAGACGGTGAGAAAGCGGCCCGTCGTTGGTCAGAAGCATCAGCCCCAGCGTGTGCTTGTCAAGACGTCCGCAGGGAAAAAGTCCGATGCGCTGCAGCTCGTCGGGCAGAAGCGTGAGCACCGTGGGATCGCGCCCGTCCTCGGTTGCACTGACGTAGCCGTCGGGCTTGTTGAGCAGGATGTAGGTATAGCGGCGGTAGGTCAGCGCCTCGCCGTCAAGCACAATGACGTCGGTCTCGGGATCGACGGCGGTGTCCGCTTTTTTGACGGCAACGCCGTTGACCAGTATGCGTCCGGCACGCGCGGCGCGCCCGGATTCGCTGCGGGAGAGCTTTCCCGTGGATACGATAAATTTATCAAGCCGCATAGGCCTCTCCTTTCGCACTTTAGTTGCCTATAGTATAACACAGATTAAAAAAAATGTAAACACCTTTGGGGATTTTTTGTCACAATCTTTTTTTCACCCTTGACATGGAGGAAAAAACTTGCTATAATACAGGTAATAAAACCTGTTTCGCCAGGACTTTGTGAGGTATATCGTATGAATCTTTCCTTTGCATATCATCAGGACCCCGCCGTGTTGCACGTCGGGTGTGTCAAGCCGCATGCATATTTTATTCCGTTCTCCACACCGAGCATTCCCGCACATGCGGATATGCTGTGCCGCGCCGCCTCTGACCGCTTTCTCTCGCTTTGCGGCAGCTGGGCGTTCCGCTATTATCCTTCGGTGGACGAGGTGAGTGACCTTACCATGGACGGAGCCGATACCATGCAGGTGCCGCGTTCCTGGCAGACGATGCTCGGTCGCGGCTACGACACGCCTAACTACGTCAACGTCATGTACCCCTTCCCGGTCGATCCTCCCTACGTTCCCCGCAAGAACCCTTGCGCGCTGTACGAGAGAGTCGTCAACGTGACGGCAGACATGCTGCAAAAGGATATTCGCCTGCACTTTGAGGGCGTGGATTCCTGCTTCTATCTGTATATCAACGACCGCTTTGTCGGCTACAGCCAGGTCAGCCACATGACAAGCGAGTTTGCTGTGAGCGAGTATCTGAATATCGGTGCCAACAGCATCAAGGTGCTGGTGCTCAAGTGGTGCGACGGCTCGTACCTGGAGGACCAGGACAAGTTCCGCAACTCCGGTATTTTCCGCGAGGTCTACTTGCTTTTGCGCGATAAAACGCATATTGAGGATATTTATCTGCACCCCGTCGTTGCCGACAATATGACTGACGCTGTGCTGACGGCAGAGCTTGCTTTGACCGGCGAGGCTGCTGTGGATTACACACTGAGAGCCCCCTGCGGTTGCGTCGTGGCAAGCGGTGAGGCGAAGAATGGCGCGCTGACTGTCGAGCTGAGCGGTGTCACGCTGTGGAGCGACGAGACCCCCGCGCTGTACACGCTGACGCTGCACTGCGGCGACGAGTACATCGCGCTGTCTGTTGGATTTAAGTCGTTGGTGGTCAAGGACGCCGTCGTTTACACCAACGGTAAGAAGGTCAAGCTGCGCGGCGTCAATCGCCACGACAGCCATCCCATCTTAGGCGCTGCCACGCCGCTGGATCACATGATCGAGGATTTGATGATCATGAAGCGTCACAACGTCAACGCCATCCGCACCAGCCACTATCCCAACGATCCCCGCTTCACCGGTCTTTGCGATATCTACGGCTTTTATGTCATTGACGAGGCGGATATCGAGACCCACGGCTTGATCTACATCGGTGACTGGAGCCTTTTGACCGAGAGCCCCGATTGGAAGGCTGCCTTCCTGGATCGCGCCGAGCGCATGATGGAGCGCGACAAGAACCGTGTTTGCGTCGTCATGTGGTCGGTGGGCAACGAGAGCGGCGTGGGTGCCAACCACCGCGCCATGGCCGATTATTTCCATGCGCGTATGCCCGGGTGCCTGGTGCATTCCGAGGACGCAACCCGTCAGTGCGCCGGCACTTTGAAGAGCGAGGACCCGGCGGAGCGTGCCAAGAGCACCTGCGACTATACTGACGTAGACAGCCGCATGTATCCCGCACCCGCCGAGATCGAATTTTACCTCAACCGTGCCGAGGATCCCAAGCCCTTCTATCTGTGTGAGTATTCGCACGCCATGGGTAACGGCCCCGGATGCTTGCAAGAGTACTGGGATCAGATCTATGCCAACGACCGCTTCTGGGGCGGCTGCGTTTGGGAGTTTATCGATCACTCGGTCGCCATCGGTGACAATATCTATGCCGATCCGCACTATACCTACGGCGGTGACTTCGGCGACACGCCCCACGACGGCTGCTTCTGCGTCGACGGTCTGGTCTATCCCGATCGCCGCCCGCATATGGGACTTTTGGAGTATAAGCAGGTCATCAAGCCCTTCCGTCTTGAGGGCTGGTGTGCCGAGGACGGTAGCTTCACCCTGACCAATCTGCGCAAGTTCAACGATCTGTCCGATCTGGATTTCTACTATCGTTTGGAGAAGGACGGCAAGATCGTGGCAAGCGGCCGTGTGTCCTCTCCCACCCAGGCGGCAGAGAGCACGGTGACCTACGCCACCAAGTGCGTCGTTCCCGCGGGCGCGAGCGGTTGCTATACCTTTAATATTGAGGCGCTGCAGAATACCGATACCGCATGGGCTCCCGTCGGTTATTCCGTCGGTAAGGCGCAGATCGAAAAGGATATCTACGTATCCGCGCCTATGGGCGGCGGTAGCGTGCCGTATACCGCACAGAATAATGCAATTGTCGTTACCACCGAGGACGGCGAGGTCACGTTTGACACCACCACGGGTCTGATCACCTCGATGATCGACCGCGGCGAGCAGATGCTGGCGTCTCCCATCAAGCCCACCATCTGGCGCGCGCCCACCGACAACGACCGTAACATCCGCAACCAGTGGGAAAAGCTGCGCTATCATCTGTGCGACGTTCGCTGCTATGATTGCGCGGTCAGCGAGGTACGCGACGACGCTGTGGTCGTCACCGCCAAGCTGTCGCTCGGCGCAGCCGTCTTCGATCCCTTCCTGCGCATGACGGTCAACTATACCGTCTACGCACGCGATGGCGTGACGTTTGATTTCGACGTCACCGTTTCCGACAGAGCCATCGAGTTGCCTCGCTTCGGTGTGGAATTTACCATGCCCGCGGGTGCGGAGCGTCTGGAGTATTTCGGTCGCGGCCCGGAGGAATCGTATATCGATAAGCGTCGTGCATCCACGCTCGGTCACTACAAGACCCGTGTCAGCGATCATTTTGAGCATTACGTCCGTCCGCAGGAGAATATGGCACATGCCGATACTCGCTGGATGTTCGTCTCGCAGACTTACGGCCACGGCTTGGGTGCCGTCCGCTGCGGCGAGATGCCCTTCAGCTTCAACTGCGCGCACTACTCCCCCATGCAGCTGACCAAGACCGCGCACGATTATGAGCTGCAGCCGCTCCCTGAAACCGTGGTCAATATCGACTATCGTCACGCCGGTATCGGCTCCAACTCCTGCGGCCCGCAGCTGTTCGAGCAGTACCGTCTGAATGAAAAGGCCTTCCGCTTTACCTTCCGCCTGCTGCCTGCGTTGGTCAATGATACCGATTGGTATGCGCAGAGCTGTAAGGCTTGAGATTGGGATTTCAACATAAGGAGATGATTTGATGAAGCTTAGATGGGTCAAAAGAGTGCTTGTTTGGAGCATCCTCGTTTTGCTGATTACTTGTATGATGAGCGCTTGCGAAGAAGAGCATAAGCATGTCGAGGTGATTAACGCGGCTGTCGCGCCAACATGCACCACGGCGGGGCAAAGTGAGGGGAAGTACTGCGCGGATTGCGGCGATGTTATTGTTGCTTCCAGGAGTATTCCCGCTTTGGGACACCAGGAGGTAGAAAATGCCGCTGTTGCTCCGACCTGCTCGCGCACCGGTTTGAGTGCGGGAAAATATTGTGCTCGTTGCCAAACGGTTTTGGTTGCACAAAGTGAGATTCCCACGTTGGCACATACCGAGATTAGCGGACCTACGATTGAGCCGACCTGCACGACGGCCGGCATGAGTGCGAGCAAGCAGTGCTCTGTTTGCGGCAAGGTGACCGAGGAAGGGAAGCGCATCGAACCCAAGGGACATGTTGAGGCGGCTGATGCAGCCGTCGCTCCCACCTGTTTCCAAACGGGACTGACGGCCGGCAAGCATTGCTCTGTTTGCCAAGCGGTTTTGGTAGCGCAAAGCGTTGTACCGAGGATGGAACACAAGGAAGTTGTGACTCCCGCTGTCAAGCCCACGTGTACCGAAACCGGCTGGACACAGGGAAAACACTGTGAACATTGCGAGATGGTGCTTCTTCCGCAGAGCAGCATTGCCGCATTGGGGCATACCGTGGTGACTGAGCCTGCGATTGCGCCAACTTGCACGTCGCCGGGACAAACGGAAACGAAATATTGCGCTACCTGCGGCGTGGTGACTGTGGCGGCGCAGCCTATACCCGCCAAGGGTCACACCAAACGCACAGTTGCCGGATATGAGGCCACATGTGATCGCGATGGTATGACGGATGGCGTCGTGTGCACCGTCTGCAAGCAAACGTTGGTAGAGCAGCAGGTGATTTCGGGAGGTCATATCGTTGTCGAAGTTACGGGCAAGCCGGCAGGCTGTGATACGACCGGCCTTACTGCAGGATCGTACTGCAGCGTGTGCGGTCGTGTGCTGACCAAGCAAACTATAATTGCTGCCCCGGGACACGATTATGTGAATGGTAAATGCCGTACCTGTGGTAAGGGACAATCTTACAGCACAGGATTGAAGCTGACAACCAATGGCGATGGTACTTGCTTTGTGGAGGGCATCGGATCCTGCAAGGATAAGCATATCTCCATTCCCGCCGTCTCTCCCTCCGGTGAGCGGGTGACAAGCATCCATGATCGTGCCTTCCGCAATCAAAGCGGCATTGTCAGCGTGGAAATTCCGGGTAGCATCGAGGTAATCGGTGACCGCGCCTTCTACGGCTGCACTTCTTTGGAGCGTGTCAGCCTTTCCAACGGTGTAAAGGTGATTGGCACCAGTGCCTTCCAAGGCTGCGCTAAATTGACGCAGATCAATATTCCTGCCAGTGTTACCACCATCGAGGGTTATGCCTTCAGCGGTTGCGTTACTTTGGAAAGATTCAGCATTCCGGATACAGTCACAGAGATACAGCGTAACGTTTTTGCCGGTTGTACAGCACTGTATGATGTCCGCTTGTCGCAAAGCATACTGTATCTGGGTGAGGAAATGTTCTTGGACTGCCTCTCCCTGACAGAGATCGTTCTTCCGGATTCGATTCATTCCGTAGAGAAAAATGCGTTCTATGGCTGTACGGCTCTGGTCGATGTGACGCTTCCCTCACAGCTTAATACCATCGGAGACGGTGTCTTCCAGAATTGTTCGGCCTTGTCCGAGATCGAATTACCCTCAACGCTGCGTACCATAGGCTCGAACGTTTTCCAGGCTTGTAAGAGCCTGACGGAGATCACAATACCGGAAAACGTGAATTCGATGGGATCTTCGGTGTTTTACCGTTGCCAGTCGCTGCGTTCGGTTTCACTTCCGAATGCGCTGCGCGAAATGGGTAGCAGTGTTTTCTATGAGTGTGTGAATCTCACAAGTGTCCGCATACCTTCCCGCATTACCCGCATCGGCTCGGGTATGTTCTCCGGCTGCACTTCTTTGGAGGAGATTATTCTGCCCGACGGCATCACGGAGTTTGGAAATGGCGCATTCAGTGGCTGTACCGCTTTGGTGACGCTGGATATCCCCACCGGCTTGACTCTGATCGATACCAAGGCATTTGCGGGATGCTCAAATCTGACGACACTTATCATGCCGTCCGGTTTGAAGAAGATTGCCGCAAACGCATTTGAACAATGCCCACGGTTGAGTGACGTAACCTTCACCAACACCTACGGCTGGAAGGCAGAGGGCTTGCCGCTGCTTCCTGAGGAGGTTGGCAATTCCTATACGGCTGCAACGTATCTCAATACCAGATACGTGCGTCGTGTTTGGACTTGCACACGCTGATGATTGTTCTATCCGCCGCCCTGTTTTTGAACGGGGCGGCGGTGCTGCAAAAAAAGAAAAAATATTTTTAAAAAATTTCAAAAAAGGTATTGACAAATGAAACGAGTTGTGGTATAATATCAAAGTCGTCGGCAAGAGCCGATGAAAAGTCTGCCATTCTAACGCAAAGGGTCCACCTGTTCCCATTCCGAACACAGAAGTTAAGCTTTGCAGTGCCGACAAT
>JAEIGA010014494.1_pt1 | contig 11997 bp, 5 predicted proteins | sample 9270691 | NCBI WGS metagenome assembly JAEIGA01 (sample SAMN17057246, study PRJNA624740) | gut metagenome | biome: biome; isolation source: fecal sample | host: Bos grunniens | place: China: Xizang | collected 2019
GTCAGGGTGACGGTGCTGATATGGCCCTCATCGAGCTTGTTGACTTCAACGAGGCAGCTCTTGCTTCTGCTCCTAAGGCAGCTAAGAAGACTACTCGTCGTAGCTCAAAGAAGACTGTTGAGACTCCAGCAGCTGAGTAATTCCGAGCGAATATCGCAGTGCATGACACTGCTCATGATAAAATCCGGATTCCGAGAGGTTTCCGGATTTTTTGCATACATGATGCTGAAGAATTGCTATATTTGTAACGTTTCAAACGATAATTTTCAAACACTACGGATATGAACAGAGATGTACGTAAAATAAGCAGAATGTCTGCGGCTATGCTTCCGATCGCCGCTGCGTCGTTTACCGGCTGTGCGGACAAGCTTCCTGAAAAGCCGAATGTTGTATTCCTCCTTTTTGATGATCTCGGATATGGCGACCTTGGCTGCTATGGTCAGGAACTGATTGAAACCCCTAATATTGATGCTCTTGCGCGTCAGGGTATAATCTTTACTGACATGTATACCAATGCTCCCCTGTCGGCTCCGTCAAGATGCTGTATCATGACAGGTCAGCACATGGGCCACAGCCAGATCAGAGCAAACGAGGAACTTCATGGCATTCAGACTGCAGACCAGATGTCTGACAGCCTTTTCCGCAGAAGCTGGATCAATCCTGACTATGAGGGCCAGTATCCTCTTGCTGCAGGTACTGAAACAATCGGTACAATGATGCAGAAGGCTGGTTATAAGACAGCTCTGGTCGGAAAATGGGGACTCGGCGGTCCTAATACCGCAGCTGAGCCTAACAAGATGGGTTTTGACTACTTCTACGGCTTCAACTGTCAGATGTGGGCTCACTCCTACTATCCTGACTTCCTTTGGGAGAATGACAAGAAGGTCTTCATCGAAGGAAATGAGTATATGCCTGTATGCGCAAGACTCGATGAGGGTGCGGATCCATACGATATCCGCTCTTACGACAAGTTCAACCAGAAGCACTATTCGTGCGACCTGATGTATGACAAGATCGAGAAGTTCGTGGATGAGAATGCTGACGGTCCTTTCATGCTGGTATGGACCACTACGGTTCCTCATAGTACGGTTCAGGCTCCTGAAGATGAGGTGATGTACTATGTAAACAAGCTGGGAGAGGAAAAGACTCCTATTACAGACGGCGGCTGGTACTATCCTGTACTTTATCCTAAGTCTGCATATGCGGCGATGATCACTCATCTTGACGCACAGGTAGGAAAGCTTGTCCAGAAACTCAAGGATATGGGCCTCTATGAGAATACCGTATTTGTGATTACATCAGACAACGGCCCTGCATGCAACTCGAATTCACCTCTTGATTACTTCAAGAGCGGTGGTCCGTTCAAGTGTACAAAGGGTTGGGGCAAGGCTTCTCTTCATGAGGGCGGAATCAGACTTCCGTTCATCATCAGCTGCGGATCCCGCCTCACTCCAGGTACAAGCGACTACGCAGGACAGTTTGTGGACATCATGCCGACATTGGCAGAACTCGCAGGCGTAGAGGCTCCTCAGAACGACGGTATCAGCCTTGTTCCTACAATGACAGGCCGCAAGCAGCCACAGCATGACTATCTATACTGGGAGTTCCCAGGCGGAAAGGGATGGCTTGCAGTACGCTGGGGCGAGTGGAAGGGCCTTGTGATGAACGTGCACAAGGGTAATACGGAAATGGAGCTTTTCAACCTTCAGACAGACTCATTGGAAACAACTGATGTTGCAGCTGAGCACCCAGAGATCGTAGAAAAGATGTGGGACTTCATCAAGGAATCCCACCAACCGGTCCCTAATGACGTTCAGAGATATAAAATGGAAATCACATACCCTGCGAAATGAAAAAACTTATAATTTTAGCAGCAGCTTTGGTATCCTGTGCATTTTTCGTGAATGCACAGGATATTGTGGCTCCGGACTATTCTGCATACATCCTCACTCCTAAGGCTCCGGACACACCAAGAATCAACGGCCCGAAGGTGACGGCGGCAAGACCTGGAGCGGACTTTCTTTACAGGATTCCTGCAACAGGTGTCCGTCCTATGACATTTGCGGCAGAGGGACTTCCAAAGGGTCTGAAGCTCGACAAGACAACAGGTATCATTACTGGTGCCGTCAAGAAGGCCGGTACCTACAAGGTGACCCTCAAGGCGGAAAACTCCCTTGGAACAAATGAGAAAGAGCTACGTATCGTAATCGGTGACAGGGCTACCATGACTCCTCCTCTCGGATGGAACTCATGGAATTGTTGGGGCAATTCGGTGTCTCAGGAACTCATGGAAAGCTCTGCAAAGGCCATGGTGGAATCAGGTCTTGCAGACTACGGCTGGTCATATATCAACATCGATGACGGCTGGCAGGGAGTCCGCGGCGGCAAGTACAATGCCATCATGCCGAACAGCAAGTTTCCTGACATGAAGGCTCTGGGAGATTATATCCATTCTCTCGGTCTTAAGTTCGGAATCTATTCTACGCCATGGGTGTCTACATATGCTTCTCATATCGGTTCATCATGCGACAATCCTGAGGGAAAATATTGGTGGGTGGAAGAAGGCTTGGTTGATAAATATTACAAGCTTGACAGAAAGAAGCTCGACAAGGAAAAGATCCGTTATTATGGTGAATATTCCTTTGCAAAGAACGATGTCCAGCAGTGGGCAGATTGGGGAGTGGACTTCCTTAAATATGACTGGAACCTTAATGATGTGTGGTGGCTTAAGGATATGCGTGAGGCAATCGATGCATCAGGAAGAGACATTGTGTACAGCATCTCCAACAAGGCGCGCGTGACCATCGGTCCTTACCTCAAGCTCTATGCGGACTGCTGGAGAACATCTACAGACATCCGTGACAACTGGGAGAGCATTTCTGACATCGGATTCGACACTCAGGACCGATGGGCCGGATTCAAGGAACCGGGCAGATGGCCGGATGCCGACATGCTGGTTCTCGGCAAGGTTGGCTGGGGAAGGAAGATGCGCTGGACACAGCTCACCCCGGACGAGCAGTATACTCATATATCGCTTTGGGCTATTCTTGCGTCTCCTATGCTTCTCGGTTGCGACATGGCACTTCTGGATGAGTTCACATTGAGCCTTCTGTGCAATCATGAGGTGCTTGACATCAATCAGGATCCTCTCGGTATACAGGGCGTGAAACAGACCGTCAAAGATGACTATTATGTCTATATCAAGCCTCTTGAGGACGGGTCGCTTGCTGTCGGACTGTTCAATATCTCTGACAAGCCTCAGAGCATAGGATTCATCCCTCATAAGCTTGGTCTTTTCGGAGAGCAGACGGTAAGGGATGTCTGGAGACAGAAGGATATAGCAAAGGTCGGCCAGAAGGAATATTGGGAAACCGAGGTCGCTCCTCATGGAGCAGTTCTTCTTCGTCTTTCTCCGGGTACGACAGGGGAGAAGCTGGTCGGCTCATTCAGAGACCTTAATTTTGAGAAACCTAAAAAGAAATAGTCCGGATGATTAAGAATATATCAAGAATCTCAGCAGCAATGCTTCCGGTTGCAGCTCTGACAGGCTGTGCGGACAAGCTTCCGGAGAAACCTAATATCGTATTCCTTCTTTTTGATGATATGGGTTATGGCGATCTTGGTTGCTATGGACAGGAACTCATCGAAACACCGAATATCGATGCTCTGGCAAGACAGGGAATCATATTTACCGATATGTATTCGTCTGCGCCTATTTCGGCTCCGTCGCGATGCAGCATCGTGACAGGTCAGCACGCCGGTCACAGTCAGATCCGCGCAAATGAAGAGGCAGTGCCAAGAGGCTTTGACAAGGGCATGCCGGACTGGTACTTCGACAGAATCAATGAAGATCCCGAGTACGAGGGTCAGTATCCGCTCGCAGCAGGAACCGAAACCATCGGAACCATGATGCAGAAGGCAGGATACAAGACAGCAATGATCGGCAAGTGGGGTCTTGGAGGCCCTGTATCCGAGGCGAATCCTAACAAGATGGGCTTTGACTATTTCTATGGATTCAACTGCCAGATGCTTGCTCATTCGTATTATCCGAACTACCTCTGGGAGAATGACACAAAGGTGATGACCGGAAACGAATACATGCCTGTCAACAGAAGGCTTGATCCGGGTGCAGATCCATACGATGTGCGTTCCTATGACAAGTTCAACCAGAAATACTATGCTCCGGACCTTATGTATGAGAAACTGGAGAATTTTGTGGTGGAGAATGCTGATAATCCGTTTATGGTGATGTGGACCACTACAGTGCCTCATAGTACGGTGCAGGCGCCGGAGGACGAGGTCATGTACTATGTCAACAAACTTGGAGAAGAGAAGACCCCCATTACTGACGGCGGCTGGTACTATCCTGTCATCTATCCGAAGTCTTCGTATGCGGCAATGATCACTCACCTTGATGCTCAGGTAGGAAAGCTTGTCCAGAAACTTAAGGACCTCGGAATCTACGATAATACAATGTTTGTAATCACATCGGACAATGGCCCTGCAAGCAACTCGAACTCGCCTATGGACTATTTCAAGAGCGGTGGTCCGTTCAAGTGTACCAAGAGCTGGGGCAAGTCGACTCTTCAGGAAGGTGGAATCAGGATGCCGTTCATCGTGTCATTCGGCTCACACCTCACTCCGGGCACAAGCAACCATGTGGGTCAGTCTGTTGACCTTATGCCTACATTTGCCGAACTCGCAGGAGTTGAGGCCCCTCAGAATGACGGAATCTCATTCGTACCTACGCTTACAGGCAGGAAACAGCCTCAGCACGAGTATCTCTATTGGGAATTCCCGTCATCGCGAGGCTGGGTTGCTGTACGATGGGGCAATTGGAAGGGCCTTGTGAGACAGGTCGCAAAGGGTAACGACAAGATGGAACTTTATGACCTTCAGAATGATATGCTTGAAACAACAGACCTTGCAGAGCAGTATCCTGAAATAGTAAAGCAGCTCTGGGACTTTGTGAAAGAGGCTCACCAGCCGGTTCCGAATGATGTAGAGAAATTCAAACTGAACATTAATTTTCCTGAATAATGAAAAGATTCTTTATAGCTGTAATTGTTCTGCTTGCAGTTGCATGCACACCTGAAGACAAGGTTGGTTCTGTCATGACAGGCTGGCAGGAAGGATGGTTTGAAATCCATTCGATCAACACGGGGCGTGGTGAATGCTTCTTCTATATTCTACCTGATGGAACAACTGTGCTTGTTGATGCGGCGGGAGCAAATCCTATGGACGACGAGCTTGAAAGCCATGGCTATCCTCTTGCACCGGCCAAGCCTTCGGGAGACATCACAAGCAGCCAGGTAATCGTGGACTATATCCGCCATTATCTTCCGACCGTGTCAGAAGGAAAGCTTGATTATGCTGTTCTTACCCACTATCATGGTGATCACATGGGCATCCTGACAGACGATATGCCTGTGCATCAGGATGGTGGTTTCGTGATCAGCGGCCTTACGGATGTCGGAAGCCAGATTCCTATCAAGGTAATCTACGACAGAGGAGGTCTCTATGACCGTCCGTCAAAGAATTCCTTTACAGGAGCGACTCCAAAGCGCTACAAGAACTACCTCAAGTTCATCGAGTGGTCTTCAAAGGTTTATGGAACAGAGCATAGAACAGCAGTTGCAGGTGCTCTGGATGAAATCAGGATGGTTCATGCGCCGGAGACTTATGCGCCGTTCTCAATCAGAACCATTGCCTCTAACGGAAACGTGTGGGACGGAAAGGATGGTAATATCACAAGAATGCCGTCATCTGAGGAACTGATGCCATTGGGCAAGGGAAAGGGCTGTGTGCCAGAGAATACCCTCAGCGTTGCTCATCTCTTCCAATATGGAGACTTTGATTGGTTCGCGGCGGGTGACTGCATGTACATCCGCAGAGAGCAGTTCGATTATTATGATATCGAGGCCCCTATGGCAGAGGTAATGGGAAAGGTGGATGGAATGAAGGCCAGTCATCATGCGACAAAGGGCACAAACTCGAAGGAACTTCTGGAAGTGTTGAAACCGGACTTTGTGATTGCAGGCACCTGGAAGGACATTCATCCAAATCATGCCACAACAAAGCGTTTCTTCAAGGCCTCACCGGATATTAAGTTCTATACGACGAACCTCACAGAAGGAGCTAAGGCTCTTCTTGCAGAAAATGGCGTTGATTGGGCTACGTTTGCAGGAACGCAGGGACATATGGTCGTTAAGGTTGCTCCGGGAGGAAAGGAATATAAGATCCTTGTCCTCGACGACAGTAACCAGGAATACAGGATTACATCGATTTCAGAAACTTATCAGTCAAGGTAATCAGGATTTGTCCTTATGCCTGAACTGGCTTGGAGTCATTCCTGAGTAGTTCTTGAAGGCAGTACTGAAATAGCTCTGAGATGTAAAGCCGGTCATTTCGGCAATCTCGGCAATTGTAAGCGAAGGGTTCTCCATGAGGCTCTTCGCTTTTTCTATGCGGATCTTTGTGATATATTCCTTTGCTCCGGTGCCGGTAATGCTCTTCATCTTGTTGTAAAGAAGTGCACGGCTCATTCCCAGTTCCATACAGAGAAGCTGCTGGTCCAGTTCAGGATCGCCCATATGCTCGGCAATGATCTTGTTAAGTCTTGTGATGAATTCCTCCTCGGTAGAACCGAAATCCCTGTCCTTGTCAGAATCGTCCAGATACCTCTTCTTGACTTCAGATCTTTTTCTGAGCAGACCTCTGAGCATCTCAGTAAGGGTTTCCATCTCAAAAGGTTTCGGGATGAAGCCATCAGCTCCGATCTTGTAACTGTCGCTCTGGTCGTGGTCTTCGCCACGTGCGGTCAGAAGAACAACAGGAATATGGCTGTATCTCTCGTTTGACTTGATTGCCTTGCATAGCTGGAATCCGTCACCGTCCGGCATGTTCACGTCGCTGACTATTATGTCCGGAAGCTTGCCTGAGGAAATGACCTTCAATGCCTGGTTTCCGCTCTGTGCTATCATTATATCCGCAAATTCGTTGCTCAACGCCTCGCGAAGGAAGGCGAGCAGGTCATAATTGTCATCTACAAGCATGAGTGTCATTCCAGAGGTGTTGAAACCTTCGACCTCCGGAACTGAAATCTCCAGACCAGGATTATATCCCATAAGTTCGTTGAGATATGCTCTTGCTGAACTTATCTGCTCGTCAGCCTTTACAGGAGAGAGCGGGATTTCCCACCAGAAAGTTGCACCACGCTCTTCGTTGTTGTATGCACCGATGTGGCCTCCATGCAGTTCCACAAGAATCTTCGAATATGCCAGACCTATACCGCTGCCGTATTTTTCGCCGCCGCTCTGATAGAATCTGGTAAACATCTGCTCCATATCGACATCCGCAAGACCCGGACCCTGATCCGAAATGCTGATGCGTACGCATGAATCTTCGCGTTCTGCCCTGATGTTGATTCTGTCTCCGCTCTGACTGTGCTTGATCGCATTCATCAGTATGTTTGTCATGACAGTTTCGCATTTCTGTCTGTCAATCCATATTTCAGAGGCTTCAGGAGCCACCTCAACTGCGATGTTGATGTTTTCGGCCTTCTCCTCGTCAATAATGTCACCGACCACATCCATTATCCATTTATATGTGTCGGTTGCCTCTGTCTTGAGACGGTTCTTGCCCACCTCCATCTTTCTCAGGTCGAGCACCATGTTGAGGATGTCCCTCATGCGGCGCGACTGTCTGTAGATGCGGTTCAAGGTAGAGTAGCTCTCCTGATCCGGCGATGTTTCCTTCAAAAGTCTTTTCAGAGGAGCCATGATGAGCGTGAGAGGAGTTCTCAACTCATGGCTTATGTTAATGAGCATCTGCACCTTCTCTTCGTATGACTTCTGCTCCTGCTCCTGCTGAAGCTGTCTGAATCTTTCGAACCTTCGCTGTCTGATCGCGAGCATTACTAAAGTTATGGAGCTGACAATCATCAGGATGATTCCTGAAACGAACCACCACGACAGATACCATGGCTGAGGAATCCTCAGGTTAAGCAGATGCACCGGTTCTGTCCAGGTTCCGTCACGCTTTGTACACGAAACCATAATCTGATGCTTTCCGACAGACGGTCTTGGCAGCGTCAGGGACGGAGTGGATGTTTCGAATGTTCTGTCCAGGTGAGGGAAACGGAAACGATACCTCTTCTCACGGAAGATATCCTTCTCCTTGACGTTTATTCTTATGAAGAGTTCGTCCCCGTTTCTAGGCATCAGGAAAAGTCCGTTTCTGTCGGGAAGAAGCTTCTTTTCATCCACAAGTACATCATGAAGTCTGATGGTCGGTTCCTCCGATGTGTCTACTGTATATGAAGCGTCAATGTTGAGGAAGCCCTGCACGCCACCCATGAAAATGTCTCCGCTGCGGGCAAGCAGTCTTGCCTTGCTCAGGTATTCGTTAGGCTTTGCGCCGTCGGATTTTCCGAACATGGCAAAGGTGTCGGACTTTGAAAGATATGCAAAGAGACCGTATTTCGTTCCGACCCACACTCTCGCCCTCTTGTCGCATACGACGGAAACGGCGTCGTTGAAAAGCGATGTAGGAATCTTGTGGAACGAGGTGCTTGCTGTGTCGAAACGATGCAGTCCGTCTGATGTAGCAAGCCATATGTCTCCGTTCAGATCGATATGTCCGCATCTGATGTCTTCTTTGCTGCTGAAGACGGACACGGTGGTAACCTCTTCTGCTCCGGTCGGGAGGAAGTAGAGCTTTCTGCTGTCATGGAGCCAGAGTCCCTTGTCTGTATTTCCTATGGACAGGAAATATCCGGTGGACTTCGCGCCGCTGTCAATCTTTATTCTCTTGCAATTACCGGTAGTCCTGTCATATCTGTTGAGCGTCCTTCCGAAGATCAGCAGCTTTCCGTCGTTTTCATTACAGATGTTTATGCCGGCTCCTGCATATTTCACCTGATAATTGAGGTCGGGGTCATTTATCGGCATCGGTCTGAGTTCCCCGTTAAGTTTGTTGAATATCCAGAATCTGTCACCGTATACGGAAATTACCAGTTCGGTCTGGGAATATGAAGCTATGGATACGACCTTGGTCTTGAGGGTGTTCTTGTAATGGGTGAAGGTGTGGGTCTTCGGATTGAATCTGTTAAGTCCCTCACCATCTGTTCCGATCCAGATGTCTTCTGAATTCGTGCCCTGATACAGGCATAGTACGGTAGGATTGCTAAGACCTGTATGCATGCCGATGTGCACATCGGAGTGAGTCGCCATCTTGCTGCTGCTGACTCCGATCAGACCGTCACGGATACTTCCTGCCCAGATGTTGCCATATGAGTCGGTGTATATACTCTTGATGGAGTGTGCCGGCAGTGAAAACGGGTCTCCGGCGATATGTGTGAGGGTCTTTATGCTGTCGCTCTCCGGATCAATGATGTTGATACCTCCTCCGTCTGTTCCAGCCCATATTCTTGAATCTCTTTCGGTCAGGCAGAGGACTATATTGTTGTTAAGAGCGGAATTGTCATTCCTATAGGTCTTGATTTTTGTACCATCCTTGGAATAGACTTCTATACCGTTATTATAGAATGCCAGCCAGATCTGTCCCTTGCTGTCGATCATGGCCGCGGAAATCTCTCTCTGTGATGCGAAAGGCTGACCTGAAACCTTTCCTGTCTTCTGGTCCAGCAAGATGATGCCGCTATGCGAACAGCACATCAGGCAGCCCTCTTCGGGTGAAAGAATCTGCTGTACCGTGAACTCGGAAGAAACTTCTGTCAGATCGCAGAAGACCTCCAGCTCCTGTGATTCATATGTGAATCTGTAGATCTTGCCTATGCTACCGAACAATATTCCCTCCTTGTCGCAGAGCATGCTGAAGAACTGCAGATTCTCCTGGTCAGTCTTGATGACTTCGAAGATTTCTTCGCTGCCCTTTCTTCTGAGCAGACCGTCGTCAGTCAGCACCCAGAGGTCACCGACAGAATCATCTCCCACATAGTGAACGGATTTCTCGGCAAAGACAGGGTCCTTGTAGTGTCTCAATGTCGTGCCGTTGAATCTGAACAGTCCGTTCTGAGAGCCGATCCACAAGTGGCCGTCCTCTTTCTTGAATATGCTGTTGATTGTGGAGGTCAGACCCTCGTCATGAGAAATCTGTGTGTATATATATTGCTCTCTTGCAGACAGATATGTTCCTGATATAAAAAGCGTTATAATGAGGGCCAGAATTTTCTTCATAGGAAATCTCTTATGGTACTTAGCAAATATAATAATTTATTTATGTACTTTTACGGATTATGAGAAAAGCCCTTGTTCTGATCTGTTTTATTCTCTGCACTTTGACAATTAAGGCGCAGGGTCCCGCGGCAATCGTACCGGTTCCGGAAAAATATGTCCTCCAGGATGGAGTGTATAAGTTTGAAGATAGTCCGAAGGTGGATGAAAGGATAGTTACATCAAAATTCGGAGGTGAGGAGGAATATAGCCTTGAGGTTAAGCCGAGATGTGTTGTCATAAGGGCGGGTGGAGAGGCCGGTCTCTTCTATGCGAAGCAGACCCTGGCTCAGATGACTTTTGACGGGACCGTAAAGGAACTCCAATGCTGTAGGATAGAAGACAGACCAAGATTTTCTTACCGCGGTCTCCATGTAGATGTGTCAAGGCATTTCCGAAGCGTGGATTTTCTCAAGAAACAGATGGATGCGATGGCTCTTTTCAAGATGAACAGGATGCATCTTCACCTGACCGATGCTGCAGGATGGCGAATTCAGATAGAGGCTTATCCGCGTCTGACGGAATTTGCGGCCTGGAGGCCGGAGGCCTTGTGGAAGTCTTGGTGGAATGGCGACAGAAGATATGCGGAAGAAGGTTCCGATGGAGTCTATGGCGGTTATTACACCAAGGATGATATAGCGGAACTGGTTTCTTATGCTGCGCAGAGGCATATCGAACTCATTCCGGAAATCGAGATGCCGAGCCACAGCGAGGAAGTGCTTGCTGCCTATCCTGAGCTCGGATGTTCGGGTCAGGCATATAAGGACAGCGATTTCTGCGTAGGAAATGAAGAAGTCTTCAGGTTTCTGGAAACTGTTCTGACAGAGGTCATGGATATGTTCCCGTCTGAATATATCCATATCGGTGGCGACGAGGCCGGAAAGGAGCATTGGAAGACATGTCCGAAGTGCCGGCAGAGGATGAGGGATGAGAATATCGCCGATGTGGACGGGCTTCAGAGCTATATGGTACGTCGCATAGGGGAGTTCATCGCTTCCAAGGGACGTAAGATGATCGGTTGGGATGAAATCCTTCAGGGAGGCTTGGCTCCGGGTGCCGTTGTGATGTCGTGGAGGGGTACTGAAGGTGGAATCGAGGCTATGTCACAGGGGCATGATGTGATAATGACTCCGGGAAGATATTGCTATCTTGACCATGCGCAGGATGCTCCGTTCCGTGAACCGGAATCGATCGGAGGCTATCTGCCTCTGGACTCGGTCTATGTTTATGACCCTGTGGAGCCGAGGATGCAGCAGGATAAGCTTCATCATATTCTCGGTCTGCAGGCGAACCTGTGGTCAGAATATATACCGACTGATGCTCATGCGGAATATATGTACTGGCCGCGTGCCTTTGCAATAGCCGAAACCGCCTGGAGCAAGCCGGAAAGAAAGGATCTTCAGGATTTCAGGAAGAGAGCCTTGAATGCTCTGGAATTGCTGAGGCTAAGAGGATACTCGGTGTTCGATCTTTCAAAGGAATATGGCGAGCGAAAGCTTGCCCAGACCGGACTGGATCACAAGGCCAAGGGAAAACCGGTCAGATATCTCAAGCCGGTACAGCAATGGTACCCTGCGGCTGGAGAAGCAACCTTTACAGACGGAGTCATCGGAGGATGGACTTACAGTGACAGGAGGTGGCAGGGCTTTTTGTCAGAGATAGACGTTATAATTGACATCAACGAAGTGGATAGCGATTTTATGAATGGTTTCTTTCGAGACATACAGACCAGCGCAACGGGATTCCATAAAGAGAAACGGTA
>JAEIGA010014495.1_pt1 | contig 11997 bp, 8 predicted proteins | sample 9270691 | NCBI WGS metagenome assembly JAEIGA01 (sample SAMN17057246, study PRJNA624740) | gut metagenome | biome: biome; isolation source: fecal sample | host: Bos grunniens | place: China: Xizang | collected 2019
GCCAACTTCAAACCTATACCTGCGCTCATATGCAACTTCTCCTTGGCGCCTTTATGATAGATAAGCTCTTTTTCGGTCGGTGTAAGGCTGTCGTTTGTAAGCACCGACTCCATCTCGTTGAGGCGATAAGGCTGTACGCACGCACCCATATCGAAGAATGGGTTGGTTGCAAGGTAGAAGTTCTGCTTGATAAAGCGGAATGATACGAGCTTAAATCGCATCTCGAAGTTCGCCCACGCATAGCCATCGCCAATTACGCTGTTGTATGGCACACCTCGCACCGAATTGATACTTCCCAGGCCATCCGAGATAATCTGACGGAGGTACAAAGTATTGATATTCTGCAAGGTGTAGTATGGTGCATTTCCAGCCAACTTACCCTGATATGCCAAGTGGTAAGCAAAGACAATCTTATCCTGCCAAACGGGTACATAGTGGCGGAAGTGAGCCGCCAACTTGAGGTAGTGGTAGCCATCCTTGCCACGACCATTGAGAATATCTGGTGAGCCATAGGCATACAACTCTGCCCAGATACCGCGTGTTGGATCTGCTTCGTGTTCACGACTATCGTAGACCAAACCAGCCTTAAACTCGATATGGTGACCGCCGTGCAACTCGTTAGCACGAATCAAACCGGCCTCCTCGTACAATCGCCAAAGCGATGACGATTGAATATCCTGACCATTCAAATATTTCTCTGCAGTTTCGCCAAACTTATACTTTTTCAGCGATACATCTTGAACATCGTACCACCAATACGATATACCTGCCGCCCAGCGGAACTTTGGAGATATAATATCGCCCTGGAAATCGGCCATTACACGTATCATATCGCGCTTGACATTGTACATTGCTACGCCGTAATTCTGACCCTTGCCACTTGCGAGGAAGTCGTAATATGGCGAAGCGCTGCCATTGAAGCCCATAAACGGATACATCTGCGAGTTGAGGTATGTTACCGCCGCAGTGAGGCGCACCTTAGGGATAAGATACTTAGAGTCGTAGAAGAAGTGGAGCTTAACCTGGTTTTCGGTTGTCCACGACAAATCGACATTGAACTTGTGCTTGTATTTCGGATAGGTCGAGCCATCGCCATAGTCGAAAATCTCACACAAGGCACCAATCTGGAAACCAGTATCGCTATTGTAGCCGATAGATGGGAACGGAGCAAAGTTCCAGCCCTTCTTTACGGTCTGCTTCTTGGTATCGGTGGTTGCAACTGCTTTCTTAGCCTCCGACTTATCCTTTTTCGGCTCCGCCGATGCGTTGAACGAAACTAACAATATGGCACTAACTGCCAAAGCAAAAAATCTACGCATGATAGTGTTGATTTTAATTTACAACAAATGGAGCAATTTGGCCATTGCTATACCCAGGTAATTTCCTACGGCATAACCGATAAGTCCTGAGCTAATACCCGTAACGAGAGCAGCACGATTCTTCATAGCATTCGAAATCATCGGCACAAATGGCGGTGAATTGATAAATGCTACCGATGAGATAACCATCGAGTCGGCATCGACCTTCAAGAAACGGCATATGAGAGCGTGAATGAACAACGACACGAAGATTGCAAATGCGAGGTATGCAACCATATGTAGGTTCTCCATAATCTGCAAGTTTGAGAGGTCCGCCATCGAAGCGATAGCCAACGAAAATATATAGATAAGGTACATTCCGAGATCATAACTCTTGTTGAGTTTCTTAATTGGCTTCCAAAACGAAAGTATAATGCCGAGAGTTGTCAGCATTAGGATAAACGGAGCCATAAACCATCCGCCCTTCTTCTCGTTCATAAAGTTTGCCAAATCTGCTCCGAAAATCCAACCAATCAGATACGACAAGCCCGCTCCGAGAATAACAACAAGAATAGTCAAACCCAGAACTTTGCCTATCTGAGCAAATCCAGCTTTCGACCACAATCCCTTGTAAGGATTGGCCTTGACAGCTGCCATCTCCTCCTTGATAGCCGCTGCATCCTCTGCCGAAATATCGCGACGAGTCTTTTCGCCATAGAGTCTACGGAATAGACGTATACCGCCAGCCAGAAGGAATACAAAGTAGAAGAAGCAGATAACGATATCGTAGGTTGTCAGCAAAATATAGGTGCTGTCGCTAATGCGAAGTCCCTCCTTAATAGCCGCTGCATTGAGAGTTCCACCCGTGCATTTTCCTGCCAACATACCGCCAATCTCAGCACCTTGGTTAATATCTTGACCAAAGAGTAAATATCCGCACACAACAGCTACGCAAACCGAAATTACACCACTCGAAACGACTCTAAGTTGGAGTGACACCTCGCTGGTCTTGAATGTGCAACCGAAGAGCATCATCGGAATAGCCAACGGAATCATAATAGTCGGGATGATACCTTGAAGAGTCTTTATCTCTGCTGGCATTGGGACATTTGCAATCACGACACCAATGGCGTAGAGAATCATCACAGGTCCTATTTTGTCAAAAATAGGATACTTACGACACAACCACAGCACTACTGCAGGAACCAAACAAAACATTGCTGCAAGCCACAAATAATTCAATATTGTCAATAACATAGAGCTATAATTTGGGTTATTTATCACTATTTACAATGGCAAATATATACAAAAAAGGCTAACGATAATCCACCCAAAAAGCAAAATAAGTATTTATACCTACCTTTTTATTTTGAGAATCAATCAAATTTCAATATATTTGCGATAGAATTACAAACACAACGGAATATGAAAAAACTATTATTTCTCATTTTAAGCATCGTAGTATTGGGTGCTATGCCTGCTTATGGCTGGGGACGACTCGGACACGCTACCATTGCCAAGATTGCCGAAGATCATCTCACTCCGAAGGCTAAAAAGTGCATTGATAATTATCTGAATGGCAAGTCGATAATTCACTATGCTTCTTATCCAGATGACTATCGTTCTGAGCACCTTATCGACATCGGCTTCGATGCAACAAACTGCCCGCGCAAGACCGTTTGGGGACACTCATTCCAGGCTAACGCTGACGGATCTTTGTATCTCAGCGAAAGAAAGGGCAACGAGTATGTTAAGAATTGTCTGCTCCGCATAGAGCCAATAATTAACGATTTCAAGGCCAATCACCGCACTATGACCGACTCGGCTCGTATGGTGTCGTTGGCATTTATTGTCCATATCATAGGCGATATCCACTGCCCAAAGCATATTCGTTACGAAGACGAACCAACCTCTGGCGGATATCCAATTATCTTCCGCAATAAGAGCGTATCGCACCACGCTTATTGGGATGCTCAGCTCCTATTGGGCTACCACCACTGGGGTTACTCTGATATCGCAAAGCTTATCGACCGATACAGCAAGCGTGAGCGCGCAGAGATTTCGAAGGGTTACATCTACGATTGGGCTGAGGAGAATGCTCGTAACTCTCGTTACACCGTTGCACGTGGCAAAAACTACGAGGTTTCTCGCCTCGAAGCAAACGAGGATATCAAGTATGCCGAGGAGCAACTTGTACGCGCAGGATATCGTCTTGCAAAATTATTGAACGATGTACTCAAATAATAGGCACTAAGGCTAAACAAAAAGGAGCGACCACTGAAAAGTCGCTCCTTCTTTTTTTACTTCGCAAGCAAATCGCATTTGAGATGTTTATCTTCACCACACCAGGCGTTTTCAACGGTAAAGATTGTCGAGCGCGAACTATCTAAGCTCAGTTTCAACGATGAGTGCGCCTTCAACTCCATCATACGCTCGCCGCTAAAACTAAGCATCCAATCCACTGAGCTATGGTTTGTTAGGATATAATTTGTTTGGCCCTTACTATCTACATATGATTTGCGAATCACCACCGAGGCCATAAAGAATTTGCGGAGCAACTCCTCGCTACCCACCAAGGTACCAAACGAATATGCAAGTGTGCGATGAGCCTCTATCGCCTCGCGAAGCGATGCCAACGACTTGTCCTTTGCATAGATGATTGTCATATTTCTACGGGCTCCCGTATAGCTATATCGCTCACACGTAGGATCGTGAATATCGGTATTTGATGAGATGAAAAGATTGTATTTCTCTGCTCGTGCGATTGCTTTTGGATAGAACTCCACGCCATTCATCACCTCTATACCATCTATCAAACCCTCCTTATACACCACCTTCTCGAATGCGGTAAGTTTCATATCCTTGTGAGTCCAACCTGGATGGTTGTGCATAACAAGTGCATTCTGCGCCTTCGCATTACGCAACGACTGGATGGTTTCTGGGGCATAAATAGCATTGTTATCCGAAGTAAAGAGTGCGTTGAAGTGACTATATTCACCCTCCTTACGGGTAATCTCTATACCCGGAATAATTGTTATATCATAGGGGGCAGCAGCCGTGCGAGCAACCTCAATAGGAAGGTTGAAATCGACCTTTATAGCACTCTTGTCGGCAGGACGATTTTTTGACACAAAGTTACAATATTGCGCCTTGGTACCCTTTGGCATATAGCGCTGGTAATACTTCACAAAGGTTTTCTCGTGCGAGCGATATTCGAGATGCTCAGTAACGGCCATTACATCCAATCCATCGACCCATGCCTCACGAATGCGAGCCGGCATCGAGAAGTGACCATCGGAAAAGACTGTATGCGTATGCAAATCGGCCTTATAAGCCGTATAGCCATCGATATTTGGTGCATAGAACTCCTTGCGCTGCACATTTCGCGGCTGACGGATATGGAGTATATCCTTATTCTTCTCATCTACATAGTATTGCGCCGATGCACTTACAGCGATAGCAACCACACTAAAAAACAGTAAAATTCTCTTCATAATAGTTCTATAATTAAAGGTTATTTGTTTCAAGTTCTAATCTTGTGCTACTGTTTGATACTCCTCTTTCAACTCTTTGCGCACTACTACAATGTCATCAATAGCGAAGTAGGCAGGATAGTTGTTATCATACTCTCCATCCAATTTCAAGTTGAATTTTACAATATCCACCTCGCACATCGAGGTCATATACCACTTTTTCCACCCCTCAAACGAAGGCTTTCCGTTCTCGTATAGGTAGAATTTTGCCGTTGCAACCGATTCTTCTTTTCCATTTTCGCAAATAAAGCCCTCCGCCTCAATATAAATAGACTTACCCTCGGCAAGAGGTTCAACCATACGATAACCATTCTTAACCGCATAGCGAGAGTATTGTGTATTGGCAATCCACATACTCTCGATGAAACTACGCTTTGTCTTGAAATAGATAGTTGCTCGACTATCAGCTCCATCAGAATAATAGCTCGTACAAACTATACAATTTTTTCCAGAATGAGCCCCTTCAGCAAAGACTGTAAGTTGTTCTTCGTATGGCTCTTTGCCCGCCAAGTCATAACTCGTTGTATAGTAATTTGACAGAGCCGCACCACAATCCCAATAGTATTGTCCAAAATATTCCGAAGAGGTTGAATCGCTTGCAAGATCCGTCTCCTCGTCATACCAAGAGTATGGTGTTGCGCTGTAAAGTAGGCTTCCGCCATATTGAGGATTATCGACTAACGCATCCCAATTCGCCCCCTCGAAATCGAGAGTATAGCGCTTCATATAATACTTCATACTCTCTGGCGCACACGACATCATAGCCAGAGCAATAACCGCAAATAAAAGCTTCAAGTTTTTCATAATTCTCATTTTTATCTTCCCCACGAATCTCTATCCAATGTACGATAATTAATAGCCTCGGCTATATGTTGCGATTCGATATTCTCCGCACCTGCAAGGTCGGCAATTGTGCGGGCAACCTTTATAATTCTATCGTAAGCACGGGCCGATAGATTGAGTCGGCTCATGGCATTTTCAAGCAAAGAGCGCACTTCACGGCTCAACGGGCAGAATTGACGCAACATCGCCGAATTCATCATTGCATTGGAGTGTATTCCCGTACCGGCAAAACGTTGCAACTGAATCTCACGTGCCGCAACAACGCGTTTGCGAATATCGGCACTCGACTCCTCTTTCTGCTCGCCATTTATCTCGGATAGCGGCACTGGCACAACCTCGATATGCATATCGATTCGGTCCAACGAAGGGCCCGAAATACGCGAGAAGTAGCGATTTATTGCAAACGGCTGACACGAACACTCCTTGGTCGGATGATTGTAGTAACCGCAAGGGCAAGGGTTCATTGCGCCAATCAGCGTGAAGTTTGATGGATATTCAACGCTATATTTTGCTCGCGAAATGGTAATCATTCTATCCTCCAACGGCTGACGCAACACCTCCAACACATTGCGACCAAACTCTGGCAACTCATCGAGGAAAAGCACTCCGTTGTGTGCCAAACTCACCTCTCCTGGTTGTGGCGACTGACCACCACCTATGAGTGCCACCTGCGAAGTGAGGTGGTGCGGTGCGCGGAATGGGCGTTTGGTCATAAGGCCAATCGTCTCACCCAACTTGCCCGCCACCGAGTGAATCTTTGTAGCCTCAACAGCCTCCTCCAACGACATCGGAGGCATAATCGTAGGCATACGGCGTGCCAACATAGTCTTTCCGGAGCCAGGTGCGCCAATCATCAGCACATTGTGGCCACCTGCGGCTGCTATCTCCAAAGCACGCTTCACATCGCGCTGGCCCTTCACATCTGCAAAATCATCGGCATAGATGCTCTCTTGCTCCGATATTTGCAACACCTCCCCAATAGCAGGAGCGATATCCAACTCGTTGTTCAGATAGGCGATAACCTCTTTCAAGTTATTCACGGGGATAACCTCAATACCCTCGACTACTGCCGCCTCTTGCGCGCTTGCAGAGGATACAACGATACGGCTCAGACCACTCTCCTTTGCCATAACAGCCAACGGAAGGACTCCTCTGACTGGTTTCACTGCACCATCGAGCGACAACTCTCCAACAAACATCGTATCGGCAAGGCGGGTATCAAGAACTTGTTGCGTAGCGGCCAAGATGCCCACTGCAATTGGCAAATCGAAGCCAGAGCCCTCCTTACGAAGGTCGGCAGGGGCAAGATTTACAACTACCTTTTTGGCTGTCATTCTCCGTTGCGAATTCTCGAAAGCTGAGCGAATACGCTGCTCACTCTCCTTCACAGCATTGTCAGGCAAACCCACAAGGAAAAGACCAATTCCTCCCCCTGCAACATTCACCTCGACATCGACCTTTACGGCCTTAATGCCTACTATCGCACCCGCGAAACACTTTACAAACATCGCTCACTATTTGAGATTTATGTTAGAATGGTGCAAATTCATCACTTGATGCACTCTGCAATACCGATGCAGATGATGATTGATATGGTGCACTCGCCATATCCTCATACTGCTCCATCGAAGGTTGCTGCATACCAGTATTTATCTGGTCCCAGTTGGTAAACTTAGCCTGTTCCTTAATGAAACGCAACTTCACATCCTCAACCGCTCCGTTACGGTGCTTAGCAATGATAAACTCTGCCAAACCCTCAACAGGCTCCTCGCCTGGACCTGCTGTAAAGCCATAGTACTCTGGACGGTGGATAAATGCTACAAGGTCGGCATCCTGCTCAATCGCTCCCGACTCACGAAGGTCGCTCAATTGCGGACGCTTCGAGCCTCCACGCGACTCGGTAGCACGGCTCAACTGCGAAAGTGCAATAATCGGCACATTCAACTCCTTGGCAATACCCTTCAACGAGCGAGAGATAAATGCCACCTCCTGCTCACGATTACCCTTATCGCCGTGGCCCGCAGCGGTCATCAGCTGCAAGTAGTCGACCATAATAATTTTGATGCCATTATTGGCCTTCAAACGGCGCACCTTCGAACGGAACTCAAAGATTGACAACGCTGGAGTATCATCGATATAGAGCGGAGCCATACCCAAAGCCTTCGTATTTGTTTCGAGCGTCTTCCACTCCGAAGGGGTAAGTTTTCCACTACGGATGGTCTGTCCATGTATACCAGTTTCAGCACACACCAAACGAGTCATCAACTGCACCGACGACATCTCCAACGAGAAGAATGCCACCGGAGCATCATAATCAACCGCCATATTTCGCGCCATAGTAAGGGTAAATGCGGTTTTACCCATTGCTGGACGGGCTGCAATGATGATAAGGTCGGAAGGTTGCCAACCAAGAGTAATATTATCCAAGTCGGTAAAGCCTGTGCATACTCCGCTATAACGAGAATCGTTCTCTGCCGCCTTTTCGATTTGGCGAATTGTGGCACGAAGGATATCGCTTGCAGTCTGCACCGAACGCTTAACATAACCTTCGGTAATCTTCAACACCTCGCCCTCGGCAAAGCCAATAAGGTCATTTACATCGATGGTACTATCGTACGATTGGCGTTGAATTTCGGTTGAAGCACGAATCAACTCACGCTGAATATGCTTCTGGGTAATGATACGAGAGTGGAACTCGATATTTGCAGCCGTACCGACACGCTGTGTGAGTTGCGCCAAATAGTTTGCGCCACCCACCTTCTTCAACTCACGTTTCGATTTGAGTTGGTTGGTTACGGTAAAGAGGTCGATTGGCTGTTGAGCCATCGCCAATTCGTTCATCACACGATAGATAAGGCGGTGCTCCTCCTTATAGAATGAAGTCTCGGTGAGATACTCCTGTACCTCGGTAATCTTGTCCGATTCGAGCATCAATGCTCCGAGAACAGCCTCTTCGAGCTCTACTGCCTGTGGAGGTACGGTAGCCAAAACCTCCGGTGCCAACTCCGCAAAGGCACCACTATTCTTGCTATTTTTGAAATCTTTTGCCATCTCTTTGTCCAATTATCTCACAAAAGTAGCCTTTTTTTATCACTCTGCCAATACGCATATACGCGCGCCTGTTCAAAACTCTGTTTATAACATCTGCGGAGAGATTAAAAACGCTACTCTACGCCACTCTACGCTGTTTATATCTTTTTGAAAACTCTACATATCCCTAATCACGCGCTTCGATGCGGCACGGGTTGCCACGCTGATGCGAACATCTCCTTCGCAAGCCTTGATAATGGTCGTAGCGCACGAGCCAATTGTCGCACCCGTAGTAAGCACATCATCGACCAACAGAATATGTTTTCCTCGCAATCTTTCCGCCCTACGCACTTCGAAAATAGTCTCCACATTATCCCACCTATCGGTATGCCTTTTCGATGTTTGGCTATCGTTATAATGGCGACGATAGACCGAACGGAAATCACATCTTACACCTATTCTGCGCCCTATTCCAATAGCCAACTGCTCGGATTGATTATACCCCCTTTGCAGGCGCCTGCGATAATGGAGCGGAATGGGAATTATCACATCTACATCCTCAAAATTTCCGCTACACTTCAACTCCTCGCCCAACCATTCGCCCATTTTCTGTGCGAACAGCCAACGGTTATAGTATTTGAAATTGTGTATTAACTTCTGCCAATCGGAACCTCCGACAAACCAAAACAGAGCCGTTGCAGACTCTATCGGAAAGATATTTTCGAAGAGGGTTTTAATGGGATTTATCCTGTTCTTTGCAAAGTCGGTCAGAGGCACATTATATCGACAAGGCAGACATATATGCCCCTCGTTGTCCAACAATTCACCGCCACAAACAATACATCTGCGTGGCAATATTAGCGATACGACATCTGCCACTACACCCTGTATATCAGACAAAATCGACATCGCAAATAATGGTTATATTTCGATAAGATCTATCTTCGCGCAATCGTGCTATCTCCTCACGCAAAATCGCTCTTGCGCGTGAGAATGAAGCCTCAACTTCAACCTTTAACATCAACTCCACGCGATACTCTCCCCTTACTCTGTCTATAAGTGGCGCAACAGGGCCCAACACTCTCCGACCAAAACGCCCACGCAACTGTTCGCCAAGTTGCATCGAAGATTTTACGAGTCTATCCTTATCGCTACTACGCATCGCAATCTTCACTATCCTCACAAATGGTGGGTAGCGGAACTGCTTACGCTCGGCAAGTAACTTTTCCGACACACGCTCATAGTCGCCCACCATCGAATAGACCGAATGTTGTGGCTCGGCGGTTTGGATAATAACCTCGCCCCTTTTATCGCGCCTACCGGCACGACCTGCCACTTGCATAATAAGTTGCCAAGCTCGCTCCTCGGCCCTAAAATCGGGCGAAGCGAGTAGGTTGTCGCCATTCAAGATACCAATCAGGGTAACATCCGCAAAGTCCAACCCCTTCGACACTATCTGCGTGCCAACCAATATATCGGCCTCGTGGCGTGCGAATGCTCCAATAATACGATTGTATGCCGTAGAAGATGTTGCCGTATCGCCATCCAATCGCAAAACTCTCGCCTCTGGGAACAACTCCGCCACAGCCTCCTCAATACGCTCTGTACCAAAGCCCATAGGCTTCAATTCGCTCGTTTTACAGTTCGGGCAATAGCGTTGCATTGGCTCGTTGTAACCGCAGTAATGGCATACCATTCGCCCCTTTTGCTGATGCGCCGATAGGGTTACATTGCAGTGCGGACATCGAGCCGACCAACCACACGAAGGACACTCCATATAGGGTGAATATCCTCTGCGATTTTGGAAGAGAATAACCTGTTCGTTATTCTCCAAGCGGTCTGCAATGCCATCAAGTAACTCCTTATTGAAGTGCAACTTACGCTCGTTGCGCTTGACATTACGCACCGTATCCGAAATTCTAATATTCGGCATCTCTACTCCACCATATCGCTCGGTCAATAGAGCATAGGCGTACTTTCCAGAGAGGTAGTTAGCATAACTTTCGAGCGATGGTGTTGCACTGCCAAGAATCACCTTCGCATCGTGCAAAGTGGCCAACATAATTGCCGCATCTCGGCCATTATAGCGAGGATTTGGCTCGGTCTGCTTATAGCTCGAATCGTGCTCCTCATCGACCACCACCAAGCCCAATTTCTTGTATGGCAGGAACAGCGCAGAGCGTGCTCCGACCACAAAATTACCACTCTCCGATGAGAGCATATCGGTATAGAGTTTCGTGCGTTGTTGTGGTGTAAGTTTTGAGTGATAGACTGTAACGCTCTCGCCAAAGAGTCCGCGCATACGCTCCACCAACTGTGTTGTAAGAGATATTTCGGGAACGAGAAAGAGGACATCCTCTCCTCGCGAGAGTCGCTCCTCAATAAGATGGGTATATATTTCAGTCTTGCCGGAACTTGTAACACCGTGCAACAATGCTACTCGTTTATCGGTCAGACCCTGTTGGATAGTTTCAAATGCTGCATCCTGTGCTGGCGACAACTTTGGCAATAGAGTTCGACTCCACTCGCAATCGAGTTTATAGTCACGCTCCCCGAACTCTATAAAGCCCGCTTTTGCCAACGCCTTCAACACTGTGGCATCGAGGTCAACGGCATATCGAGGCAATACTCCGCCAGCCTTTTCGAGAGCGCAAAGAGCCTCATATCGCTTGGGTGCTCGGCGAGCCATCTTCGCTCGAACTTCATCGGTAAAGGCCTCCAACACGATATTGATCGTTATTTCGCGCTTTGGCATATATGGCTCAAACTCCGCCTCACATCTCGCCTTTGCCTTGATAATAGATGGCAGAGCCACACGCATAACCTCGCCCACAGAGCAGATGTAGTAGTCGGCAATCCACTCCCAGAAGCGCATCTGCAACTCCGAGAGTATGGGCTTGTCGTACAACACTTTAAGAATTGGCTTTGCCTCGCCTTTGGCAGGGGGCGTGTCGTGCAATCGCCATACAATACCCGTATAGACTGCATTTTTGCCAAACTGCACCGCCACAGCATCACCCACACGCACCTCCTCGCCCTCGCCAATGGCAAAGGTGTATGCAGGTTGCGCCAAAGGCAACACTATGTCGGCAAATCGACCCATTTTCTATCTTATTGAGATTTAGTGTGCTATTAGCCAATTATCGCCAACGCCACACTCTGCGGTGAGAGGAATTGATAGTTTCGCTGCACCCTCCATCTCCTCACGGACAATCTGCTCGACCTGCTCACGTTCCGAGCGCAACAAATCGACAACAATTTCATCGTGCACCTGCATTGTGATACGAGAGCGA
>JAEIGA010014496.1_pt1 | contig 11997 bp, 11 predicted proteins | sample 9270691 | NCBI WGS metagenome assembly JAEIGA01 (sample SAMN17057246, study PRJNA624740) | gut metagenome | biome: biome; isolation source: fecal sample | host: Bos grunniens | place: China: Xizang | collected 2019
CATTGAGGAGCTGTGTGACGAGAGTCTTCTGGTTTGCATAAAGACGCTCCACGAGAGGCTTGTACTCCATGAACTGCTGGTCCTCGCCCTTAGGGACAGGTCCTGAAATGATCAGAGGAGTACGGGCATCATCGATAAGGACTGAGTCGACCTCATCGACGATTGCGAAATGGTGCTTGCGCTGAACGAGGTCCTTCTGCGACATCGCCATGTTGTCACGGAGATAGTCGAAACCGAACTCGTTGTTTGTTCCAAAGGTGATGTTGCATGCATATGCCTTCTTGCGGGCATCGCTGTTCGGCTGATGCTTGTCGATACAGTCAACGCTGAGTCCATGGAACATATAGAGAGGACCCATCCACTCGGAGTCTCGCTTTGAGAGATAGTCGTTGACGGTCACCACATGAACTCCCTTGCCGGCCAATGCATTGAGGAATACAGGGAGAGTAGCCACGAGGGTCTTACCCTCACCGGTAGCCATCTCGGCGATCTTACCCTGATGCAGCACGATACCTCCGATGAGCTGAACGTCATAGTGGACCATGTCCCAGGTCACCTCGTTACCGCCTGCGATCCAGTGGTTCTGCCATACGGCATAGTCACCGTCAATAGAGACGAATTCCTTGGTTGTGCTGAGGTTTCGGTCGAACTCTGTAGCCTTTACCCTGATCTCCGGGTTTTCTGTGAATCGGCGCGCTGTCGACTTCATGATGGCGAAAGCCTCAGGAAGAATCTCGTCGAGTACCTTCTCGATGGTCTCGTCAATCTTCTTGACAAGCTTGTCCTGCTCAGTCGCCAGAGCCTCCTTCTGATTGAGAGGAATCTCCTTCTCGAGTTCCGCCTTGATTTCAGCCACACGTGCCTCATCTGCAGCGATAGCCTCCTGGATCTTGTCCTTCAGCGCCTGACACCTTGCTCGGAGGTCGTCATCCGAAAGTTTGTCTATCATCTTGTATGCCTCAAGCACCTTGTCCAAGGTCGGCTTGATGGCCTTCATGTCACGGTCTGCCTTTGTACCGAAAATCTTTTTAAAAACGTCTGTAAATGACATATCTTGATCTGTTTTTATACTATTTGTAGGTTGCCTGCACCATACGGCACAAACAACCTACAAATATAGTGACAATTAGTCAATTATCAAAAACGAGACCTCGAAACTGCCATTTTGGCAGAAAAAAGTCTTAGAAACGGATACCTACGGTAATATAGAACTGCTGGCGACGCATCTTGAGATCATCGATGCTTTCCTCCTTCAGTTTGTTCACTATACCCCAATCATAGCCGATCTCAGCTTCAAGAAGTTCAAAGAGCACCGCTCCTGCAGAGAAGCCGAACTGAATGTCAGACCTTCTGTATCTCGCTGACGGGAACTGAGACCTGATCACGCCCTCGACAGCACCCGGCATGAGATCGTTGGACCTCACCTTTCCGCTGTAGACATTATATGAAATCGCCGCATTCTGATCACCGATGCTTGCCCTGTACTTCATTGACGACGAAAGACCAGCAACAAGAGTAGGACCAGCCTTGGCGAAAACGCATACATTCTCCATGATAGGCAACTCATACTTTATCTTTACCGGAATGCTCAGATAATGTTCATTCCAGTCTCCGATTACCCTCACTGTACCCTCCGACGTGTTTCGGGAATCATTCAGGTAGGTATAACCTACACCAGGCTGGAGGAAAAGCATATCCTCATATATGGAGAAATCCTTGGTCACCAAGAGATTGAAGCCATTAAGGCCATCCGCTTTCTTAACTTCATCAGTCGCCCAGTCAGAAAGTCTGTAAGCAGAATGTGCATATCCTACAGATATTCCCATTCCATTTGTCACGGTATAGAAATCAAGATGTCCCCTGTGTCCACGTCTGAAGTCACGAGCGGATACAGATGTCGCCGACAGCATCAAGGCGATGGCGAGAATTACGTTAAACAATCTTTTCATATCACTGATAATTATTTAGTTACATATTAAACACATCACCCAGATCCTTCACAAGAGGGGCGTTTGCATCCTTTTCAGAGAGCATCACATCCTCTGACGGAATGCCCCATTGGATACCGATGTCAGGATCGTTCCACAACACCGAGCCCTCACTCTGAGGTGCATAATAGTTGTCACACTTATACTGGAAGACCGCTTCGTCGGACAGTACCACAAAACCATGTGCGAATCCACGCGGGATGAAGAGTTGTCTGTGATTTTCCTCGGTCAGTTCCACAGCAACATGCTTTCCGAATGTAGGAGAACCCTTCCTCAGGTCGACAGCAACATCAAGCACACGTCCTTTCACGACTCGGACAAGCTTGGCCTGAGCATGAGGAGGTTTCTGGAAATGAAGTCCTCTGAGCACCCCGTAGGACGACTTGCTTTCATTGTCCTGGACGAATTTCACCTCTCCCACGGCTTCAGCGAAATCCTTCTCGGAGAAAGACTCGAAAAAATATCCGCGATGATCTCCGAACACCTTAGGTTCAACGATCACAACACCCTGAATATCAGTCTTTATCACATTCATACTCAATCACTCCTTACATCAATCCCGGTTCATCGGGAACATAACCCGGATCGGGCTTAAGTGTCACGCCTGCCGCCACGGCACCTGCACCGGCCGCAACTGCAAGAGCATCACATCTCTCGTTTTCAGGATGCCCTGCATGTCCCCTTATCCAATGGAACGACACCCTGTGCAGTCTGTACAGCTGGGAAAACCTCATCCACAGATCAGGGTTCTTCACCCTTGCATATCCCCTTCTCTGCCAGTTTTCCAGCCATCCCTCATTTATCGCATTCACGACATAGGAAGAATCACTGTACACATGAACCTCTGCGTTCTGCCATCTTATGGCCTCGAGTCCCTTAATCACAGCCAGGAGTTCCATCCTGTTGTTTGTGGTAAGACTGAAGCCTCCTGACAGCTCCAGTTCCCTTCCCGCACATTTCAAGACCACTCCATATCCGCCAGGACCGGGATTGCCGCTTGACGCACCGTCCGTATACAGAAATATCGGCGGTCTCTGCTGATTCGCTTCCGCCATACCTACTCGATGATTCTTCCGCCTCTAGGCTTGATCTCGGTATCAGGCATCTTTATGGTCATGCGGTTCTCGACCAGGTCATCATAATCCGCACGTCTGTTGAAGATGTCGATTGCAGCGTAGATGGCCGCCATCATCGAACGTGGGTCCGCCATATCGCGTCCCGCCATATCGTATGCCGTACCATGGTCAGGGGATGTCCTGACTATAGGAAGACCGGCTGTAAAGTTCACGCCATCCTCGAATGCAAGAGCCTTGAACGGAGTCAGTCCCTGGTCGTGATACATAGCCAGCACTGCATCGTACTTGCTGTAATTTCCAAGTCCGAAGAAACCGTCCGGAGAATAAGGTCCGAAGGCAAGTATACCCTCCTCATTTGCCGCCTTGACAGCAGGGAGGATGATATTCTGTTCCTCATCACCGAGAAGACCTCCGTCACCGCAGTGCGGATTGAGTCCCAGCACGGCAATCTTCGGCTGATCGACACCGAAATCCCTCTGGAGCGCAGCCTTCATCAGACGAAGTTTCTTCAATATCTTCTCCTGGGTGATGCTTGAGCACACATCCTTCAGAGAGATATGTCCTGTAACCACACCCACCTTCAGGCGGTCACACACCATGATCATCGCAACCTCTTCAACTCCGAATTCCTTCTCAAGATACTCTGTATGACCTGTATATCCGAAGCCCTCGCTAGCCATCGCCCTCTTGTTGAAGGGAGCAGTCACCAGGACATCGATATATCCTTCCTTGATATCCTGCACTGCCCTTTCCAGCGAAGTCATGGCCGCCTTTGCAGACTCCGGAGTCGGCTGTCCCGGCTCCACAAAGACGTTTTCCGGAAGACAGTTGACGATATTGACTCTCTTCTGATGCACATCCTTTGCAGATGAAATGACGTTTGTGTTTATCTGCTCGATGTTATGTATATGCTTCTTGTAGAAACCGAAGATCTTGGACGAGCCGTAAATCACGGGAGTACAGAGGTCCAGCATCCTCTCGTCAGCAAGAGCCTTGATTATGACCTCATAACCGATGCCGTTTCCGTCACCCTGAGTGATTCCTACAACTAATTTCTTTGCCATATCCTATTCTTGTTTAATCATTCAACCTACAAATATAATCATTTTTTTCAACCGTCAACATTATGTTTTTACATCTACATTTCATATATTTGCCGTAATATGGCACATGGACTTGATATGGAGATTCAATTTCTGCCGGGAGTGGGTCCCAAAAGGGCTGAACTCCTGCGGAAGGAACTGGCGGTAGAGACGGTCGGAGACCTTCTCAGGCTATATCCGTTCAGATATATCGACAAGACTTCCATAACAAGGATATGCGACGCCAGACCCGACATGGCGTATCTCCAGATACGCGCCAAGGTGACCCGTACAGACCTGTACGGAGCCAAGGGAGCGATGGACCCGGGCACTTCCGACGCACCTAAGTTCAACATGATCAAAAGGATGAGCGTATGGGTTTCAGACGGAAGCGGAGACATGGAGATGGTATTCTTCAAGGGCATCAAATGGATGTACGGCAGACTGAAGCCGGGGGCCGAGTTCATATTCTTCGGCAAGCCAACCGCCTTCAACGGCCGCATGAACATAGTCCATCCTGAGGTCGACGACGCAGGTCCGCAGACATCCGCAGACTCCGGCATTCAGGCTGGAGGAAGCATGACGGGAGTCTATCCAAGCACGGAAAGGCTCAAGAACGCAGGAGTGACCGGAAAGGTCATGAACAAAATCATGGAAGCGGCCCTCAACAGAGGGTTGCCAGCGACAGAGGAGACCATGCCGGAATATCTGATGAAGCAATGCGGACTCGTGCCTCTTCACTTCGCGCTCAGGAACATCCATTTCCCGAAAGACATGCTCTCGCTCGAGAAGGCGAAATACAGACTGAAATTTGAGGAACTGTTCTATCTCCAGTTATCCCTCCTCAAGCAGAAATACATAAGAAGCAGGGCCGACCAGGGCATCGTCATGCCAAGGGTCGGAGAGGCGTTCAACCTCTGCTACAATGCCCTTCCTTTCCCTCTGACAGGGGCACAGAAACGCGTGATAACCGAGATCAGGAACGACATGAAGAGCGGTCATCAGATGAACCGCCTGCTTCAGGGAGATGTCGGCAGCGGAAAGACCATGGTCGCAGTCCTGACGGCGCTCATCGCCATAGGAAACGGCTTCCAGGCATGCATAATGGCCCCGACGGAAGTCCTTGCACAGCAACACTATAAGAACATACAGAAATTCCTCGCACCGACTGGCGTAAAGACTGCCCTGCTGACCGGAAGCAGCAAGGTTTCTGAAAGAAGGGAGATCCATGCCGGTCTTGAAGACGGCAGCATCGGAATCATAGTCGGAACCCACGCCCTGATCGAGGACAACGTCATATTCAGTAACCTCGGTCTTGCGATAATAGACGAACAGCACAGGTTTGGAGTCGAACAGAGGTCGAAACTTTGGAGAAAAGCCTCATGCGGAGCTCCTCCTCATGTGCTTGTAATGACGGCGACACCGATTCCGAGGACCCTTGCGATGACCCTCTACGGAGACCTCGACGTCTCGGTAATCGACGAACTTCCTCCGGGAAGAAAACCTGTCCAGACCATACATGCCACCGAAGGCAAGAGGCCGGCAATGTACAGGTTCATGAGGGACGAGATTGCGAAAGGACGACAGATATTCATAGTATATCCGCTTATCAACGAAACAGAAAAACTTGACTATCAAAGCCTTGAGGCAGGAGCGGAGGAGATAATGCAGAAATTCCCGTTCCCAGACTATAAGACTGCGGTGGTCCATGGAAAGCAGTTGAACGACGTAAAGAAGTTCAACATGGACGCATTCGCGGAAGGCCGTGCAGACATACTTGTCGCAACGTCTGTGATCGAGGTCGGAGTGGACGTGCCGAATGCATCGGTGATGATAATTGAAAGTGCAGAAAGATTCGGCCTGAGCCAGCTGCATCAGCTCCGAGGACGAGTAGGTCGAGGCAGCGAGAAGTCGTACTGCGTACTCATGACAGGCCATAAACTCAGCAAGGAATCCAGACACAGGATCGAACTGATGTGCGCGACCGAAAACGGATTCGAACTGGCCGAAGAGGACATGAAGATGCGTGGTCCGGGCGATCTCGAAGGCACACAGCAGAGCGGTCTGCCGATCAGCCTCAACATCGCGTCACTGGCAAAGGACGGACTCATACTCAATGCGGCAAGAGACTGTGCCGACGCTGTGCTGAAGGAGGACCCGACGCTCACATCTGACCGCAATCAGTTGCTGAGAAAGGAGTTACGCAAAGACAAATATCAGATAAAGGACTATAGCAAAATCAGCTAGATATGGTAACTGAATTATTGAAGAAATACATATGGCTGGTGCAGACATTCATCCGTGCCGGAGAAAAAGGGTTGAGCCTTGATGAAATTTCGTCAAGATGGGAGGACCGTTTCGACAGCAGTTATTCGCGACGCACCTTCAACAACCACAGGGAGGCGGTTTATGAAGTCTTCGGCATTCAGATCGGATGCAACAGAAGCACAAACCGATATTTCATCGAATATTCGGAAGACGTTTCCGACGAAAATGCAGAGACGGCGTGGATGATCAACACATTCACCGTCAACAACATGCTCTCCCTTGGAAAGGAAAGGTTGTCTGGAAGGGTATCGGTCGAGGACATTCCTTCCGGCCACAGACATCTGACCAGCATAATGGAGGCGATGACCGAAAACTACGAAATCGTCATCTCATACCGGAAATACACAAGTTCTGAGGCTGAGCGCTATACATTGAGGCCATTTGCCGTGAAGGAATTCGCCAAGAGATGGTACCTGGTGGCGTACTGCATTGAAAGAGAGGGGCTCAGAGTGTATGGACTTGACCGTATCCAGGAGATGGAGATAACCGGCTCTACCTTCAGGATGGACAAGGATTTCGATGTCGAACAACTGTTTGCAACCAGTTTCGGAATCTACATACCTCACGAGAAGGGAAGGACCATAATCTTCAGAAGTACACCGAAGGAAGCGAACTTCCTGCGCGACCTTCCAATTCACAAAAGCCAGAAGGAACTGAGCTACAAAGATGTAAGAAAACGTTTCCCAGACGTGAGGCCGACAGATGAAAACGTGTATTTCGAGATATTCGTATGCCCGGATGACGCCCTGACCATGGAATTCTGCAAACATGGCGGAAGACTCGAGGTCCTCACCCCCGACTCTGTGCGCGAAGCGGTCGCAGAAGAACTCCGCAAGGCGGTCGAACTATACCGATAAATATTAACAGTTAATTATACAAATATGAAGACAACCGGCAAAATCGCCAGTTTCGCAGCACTGGCGGCAGTCGCAATCGGCTTATTTATGTTTATGAAAAAGGAAAAGATCGAACTCAGCAGCGAAGGCTACATCGGCAGAAGCGAGATAGTCATCGAAGACGGAAAGATGAGTCCGGAGGCACTTCTGGCTTTCGGCCGAATGTCCGATCCTCAGGTATCTCCTGACGGAAAGCATATACTTTACGGAGTAAGCTACACGTCCGTTCCGGAAAACAGGAGCGTCCGCAACCTCTTTATCTGCAACATTGACGGCTCTGACAACCAGCAGCTTACAATGTCCGGCAAAAGCCTCAGCAATGCCCGTTGGTACAATGACGGCTCAGGTATATATTTCCTGATGCAGGGACAGATATGGGGAGGTGATGTCAAGGCAAAGAACGGCCAGTGGGAACTCACAGACCTTTATCAGGTGACCGACATCAAGGGAGGAATCAGCGAATTCAAGATGTCTCCGGACCAGAGCATGATGATGTATACAAGTTATGTCAAGAGCGCAGTAAAAGGTCCGACAGACTGCTACGATGACCTGGACAAGGCCACCGCATACACTACAGACGACCTGATGTACCGTCACTGGGACCACACCGTGATGGAGATTCCCCATACATTCGTAGCAAGGCTCGACTGCAAGTCAGGCCCTGTGACAGAAGGCGTGGACCTTCTTGCCGGAGAGAAGGAACTTTACGAACTTCCGACCGAACCGTTCAGCGGCATCGAGCAGCTTTCATGGAGCCCTGACGGAAGATACATCGCCTATTCATGCCGCAAACTCGCCGGTAAGAAGTACGCATTTTCGACAAATACGGAAATATACATATATAATGTAAGCACGGCAGAGACAAAGGTCATCGAGATGGGAGGCGGATACGACACCGATCCGGTATGGAGCCCTGACGGATCGAAACTCTGCTGGATCAGCATGGAACGTGACGGTTACGAGGCCGACAAGCAGAGGCTCATCGTAGCAGAGGTCCAGACCTCTGACGCGCAGGACGCTATGCCTGAAGTGAAGGGAATCAAGGACATCACCGTAGACTTCAAGTACAATGCTTCGGCGCCGGTATGGTCTGCAGACTCGAAGAGCATCTATTTCGCCTCGCTTGCCGAAGGCCTTCAGGGCATGTTCAGAGCATATGAAGAGGCGGAAAGCTGGGAGATCGAGCGTATTACAGGAGAGGACATGTGGTATGATTTCGGATCGCCTTTCCACATTGCGGAAGCGGAAGACGGCTCGAAGACCTTCTACACGACATGGTGCAGCATGGACTTCCCTACTGAACTTGTAGCGGTAACTGCCGGCAAAGAGACTTCATACAAGCAGATCACAGACGAGAACGGACACATCCTCAACCAGTTGGCATCTCACGACACAGAGGCCCGTTATGTGAAGACCGTGGACGGAAAGGACATGCTCACCTGGGTACTTTATCCGCCACAGTTCGATCCTTCAAAGGAATATCCTTCGATCCTCATCTGCCTCGGAGGTCCTCAGGGTACATTGAGCCAGGGTTGGTCATACCGTTGGAACTATCGTCTGATGGCATCACAGGGCTATGTGGTCGTGCTTCCTAACAGACGCGGAACCACAGCATTCGGCCAGGAGTGGACAGAGCAGATTTCAGGAGACTATCCGGGCCTCAACATGCAGGACTACCTTGCGGCTGCCAAGGAAATCAAGGCAGAGCCATATGTAGGAAAGATGGCGGCATGCGGAGCAAGTTACGGCGGATATTCGGTATATTACCTCTGCGGCACACATGAAGACACATTCGATGCCTTCATCGCACATGCAGGAATCTTCAACGAGGAGCACATGTACATGACCACAGAAGAGATGTGGTTTCCGAACTTCGACAACGGCGGTCTGCACGAGACAGTCATCGACCCTAGGGTAGGCACTCCGGAAGCGCCTGTAGGTCCTGCAGGAGACGGGGTCACATTCGGCGGCATAAAGCAGGGAGGCTCACCATGGAGCAGCGACCCTAAGGCAAAACGCCACTACGCTCTCTCTCCGCACAATCTCGTGACCAAATGGCATACACCGCTTATGGTAATCCACGGAGGAATGGACTACAGAGTGCCTGTAGACGAGGGAATGGCGGCATACAATGCAGCCCAGATGATGGGAGTTCCGTCAAGGCTTCTCATCTTCCCTGACGAAAACCACTGGATACTCAAGCCGCAGAACGCTATGCTGTGGCACAGGGAATACTTCAGATGGCTTAGCGAATGGCTTTAAGATATCGCGTCACGAAGATCACCTTTCTTCGTGGCGCTTTTTCTTATGATTTGGTTTTGCTCTATCTTCAGATATCATTATTCCGACTGCAAAGCACAGTCCCATTGTGAAGAAATGACGCCACTGGCCACAGATGGCAGCAATAAGGAACGCCACACCTGCAACAAAACAGATAGTGGACAATACTTTCTCCAATGACATGGTAACGATCCTGTTTTTAATACAGATTGCCATTTCAGCATCACTTAAAATTACACCAAATACATAACATCCGTAACATCCAATGCTGATAATCCATAAAAAGGTGTTATATTTGCACTGAATCACTGAGATGATTGCAAATATAAAACCACTTTTGTAAATCATCAACACTTTTGTAAAATATTTTTACACACTTTTTGTATATATAATCACACATGTTAAACACATCAGAAATCGGCAGAAAGATAAAGGAGTATTTTTACGAGGCCGGCATCTCACAGACTGAGGTAGCCAAAATGCTCAATGTCCAACCGGCAGCAGTAAGCAACCAGCTTAACGGACGCTCGTTCGGAAAGAACTCTGCCGCAAAATGGAGCAACACGTTCGGTTTCAGGGCAAACTGGCTCCTGACAGGCGAAGGCCCTATGTTCGACACACAGGAGGTACCACACACGGACGGCATGTTTGACGACCACCCCGAACTGAACCACGACGACGACATACCGGTGGTACCGGCCAGGCTTTTCAGAGCCCCAGACATCAACACTTATGAATATGTGATGAATTCTTCGTCAGTCGACAGGCTCCCACCCGTACCGCATTTCCAGAAACACGACATGTTCGCGACATGCCCAGGCGACGCAATGGCTCCGAGAATCCGTCGAGGTTATCTCCTCGCACTGCGCCGTATGCCGGAAGGATCGACCATCATTAACGGAGAGGTATACGTCGTGGACACCCGCTCGAGCGGAATGTTTCTAAGGAAGATCGTAGACAACGGTCCGGAAGCAGGCACACTCACGTTCATCGCGGAGAATCAGCACGAATTTCCGGACTTCGAACTCCCTCACGAGGACATCATAAATGTATTCCGTGTCGTAGGAGTTCTCATCACGAACATATAACGAAAAAGGAGATGCCGTCGGCATCTCCTTTTTCGTACCCCCATGCGGAATCGAACCGCAACCGTCAGAACCGGAATCTGAAATTCTATCCATTAAACTATAGGGGCAAATCCCCACAAAGATAGTCAAATTTGGGCATTTCACCACATAATCGGCCATTATTCCACAATATCGTAAAAGCACTTACCATCGTTTGTCTAAAATTTGTACTTTTGCAGACATGAAGAAAGCATACGTATTTCCAGGTCAGGGCTCGCAGTATCCGGGCATGGCCAAAGACCTTTACGAAAACAACGCATCCGCACGCGAGATGCTGGAAAAGGCAAATGATATCCTTGGATTCCGAATCACCGACATAATGTTCGACGGCACGGCAGAAGATCTCAAGCAGACCAGAGTCACACAACCGGCGATATTCCTGCACTCCGTCCTTCTGGCAAGATGCCTTCCGGACTTCAGGCCGGACATGGTGGCAGGACACTCTCTCGGAGAATTCTCCGCCCTTGTCGCTGCCGGAGCAATGGACTTCGAGGAAGGTCTTAAACTGGTGGCAATCAGAGCAGAAGCCATGCAGAAGGCGTGCGAGAAAGTGCCTGGAACCATGGCCGCAGTACTCGCCCTCGAGACATCAAAAGTCGAAGAAATCTGCGCCTCATGCGAGGGTGTCGTCGTTGCAGCCAACTACAACTGCGAAGGTCAGATCGTAATATCCGGAGAGAAGGAAGCCGTTGAAGAGGCATGCGCAAAGATGAAGGAAGCAGGCGCCAAGAGAGCCCTCACCCTCCCTGTCGGAGGAGCCTTCCACTCCCCTCTCATGGAACCGGCACGCACCGAACTTGCGGAAGGCATAGAAAAGGCAAGGTTCAACACCCCGGTATGCCCGATATATCAGAATGTTACAGCCCTGCCTTCGACAGATCCCGCTGAGATCAAGGCAAATCTTCTCGCACAGCTCACATCGCCTGTACGATGGACCCAGAGCGTAAGGAACATGATTGCCGACGGTGCCGGTTCGTTCGTGGAACTCGGTCCGGGAAAGGTCCTTCAGGGCCTTGTGGCTAAGATAGGAGGAGCGGAAATTTCCGCAGAAAGCATCCAGTCCCTTTAGGACAGCACGGACATATTGCAATCGGAACGATTGTTGAAATTATTTTACGGATTTTTGCTCGGTTTTTCGGCAAAAATCCGTAAATTTGTATGATTGTGTCTCCGTGTGCGGACACGTAAAACACAATATATTGAAAATCAAATCAATACAA
>JAEIGA010014497.1_pt1 | contig 11997 bp, 16 predicted proteins | sample 9270691 | NCBI WGS metagenome assembly JAEIGA01 (sample SAMN17057246, study PRJNA624740) | gut metagenome | biome: biome; isolation source: fecal sample | host: Bos grunniens | place: China: Xizang | collected 2019
GAAAATTATAACAGTGATTTTGCAAAAATAGGCAAAAATTGCTAGACTTTTAAAATTAGTATATCTAGTATTTAAAACTACTTGAATTAATTTTGAAAACGTTATATTATATTAATGAAGGGTGGTTGATATTGTGCGTGAAAAGATATTAACATACGCATCAGCTGGGTTTTCTTCATGTGGTATAGTTCTATCAGCACAGGATATTGAAAGTTATTTAAACATAGTATTAATAACTATATCTGTATTGATTTTATGCATTAATTTTGGTTTACGTGTATATGATCGCATTAAGGATGGAAAATTAACAAAAGAAGAAATAAAAGAAACAGTTGATGATTTAGAAAATCTTTCAGAAGAAATTAAAAAGAAGGGCGGTAGATAATTATGGGTGATTCTATCGGTCGTTTTGAATGTGTTAAAAATGCAGCTTTTGATACAGTCAAGAACCGAACAGCATTATTTGACGATTGGTATAAAACATTATTAAATATATGTTTATCAATGTTTGAATATGAAGGTTTACCAGAAACGATACCAAAAAAGGATCTAGAATTTTTATTATTACAAAATGGTTATGCAGCTATTACAAAAGTTAATGATAAATATTATGCTTTTGGTGGTGGTCTTGGTGGTGAATTAAGTGAATATTATTTACCAACATTAATTACTGTTGCAAACCCTTATTTAAAATTTAATAAAGCATTAAATATTGGTCAAGATTGCATTTTGATATTAAATGATGATTTATATAAAGGTATGAACACATATATATCAAAATATGCAGCATTATTAACATCATTGGATATTAGCTTTTATTGGGGTGTTATAGATACACGTGTTCAAAAGCTATATGAAGCATCAAATGATGATGTTGCAACATCTATTAAAGAAGTATTAGATTCAATTGAAATTGGTAATGAATTAAAAACAATTGCTGGAAAACCTTTATTTGATTTTTTAAAGGTACATGAATATTCAAACGCAGTTAATTCAACATCTAATTTAAAAGCATTAATTGAAACTAGACAATATTTAATAGCACAATTTTATATAGGTATTGGTTTAAATGCTAACTATAACATGAAGCGTGAATCATTAAATGAAAATGAATTAAATGCTGATTCAGATACACTATTACCGCTTTGTGATAACATGCTTGAGTGTAGAAAAACTGGATTTGAACAAACATTATATAATGATTTAAAGGTTACAGTTCGTTTTTCTAAACAATGGGTTAATATTAGAAAATCTTTAGATGCTATGGTAAAAGAACAAGAAAATCAAGCAGAGATTAAACCAGAAGAAAGCACAGAACCAATTGAAAAGGCTGGTGAAGAAAATGAAGCGTGATACATTATTTAATATTTATATAAATATATTTGAAACGTATTCAATTAAATTTTCACCATTTGATGCAATTAAAGAATATGCAGATGAAGCATCAATTCAATTGCCAGATTGGTACACAACTGATTTTTTAAAAACTGCAAGATCTGAATATATTTACAGTCACGCTGGTGAAAGATTAATTTCAAATGCGATATTGAAAAAGTATTATGTGATTGATAAAACATTACCAACACCGCATACAGAACAAGATGTAATCAGTACGTTATTTTTTGAAATGGGTATGATATTAATTAGTAAATATATGTTTGATTGGTCTAAATTACATGATGCAATGTTTGCAGATTATAACCCAATACAAAATTATGATAGCACAGAAGAAATAACACGATCTGGTGATGATAAAACATCTATTAATACAGATTTAAAGCAAACATCAAATGTGTCTGCTTTTAATAGTAGTACACTACAACCAAACGCAGAAGTTGATAGTTCTGGCACAGCTGCAAACAACTATTCGAAAACAGATTATAATTCGAAAGTTAAAACAACAAGATATGGTAACATTGGTGTTACTACTTCACAGCAAATGATTGAAAGTGAAATTGAATTAAGAAAACAAAATTTTCTTGAAATCATAATGAATGATATAGATAATGTATTTGTATCAAATTTATATTTTTATAAAAATTAAAAGGGGGTTAAATTATGAATTATTTGAACGGTGGTTATGTAATGATAAAGCATAACGCAACACAAAAAGATTTAGCAGCTGCATATAAATCAAACCGCCCAGTGCTTGTATATGATGAAAATCAAAAGGCACATTGGGCACAAATTAATGAAACAGTTACAACCGAAACTATTGATGATGAAGTTGTAACAACTTATACATATTCATATCAATTAATTAATGATGTTGCATCATTAGTTGATAGTGCTGGTAATCCAAGATTTATTGAAGGTGAAGGTACATTAACAGAAATTACAGGTGTAACATATACTTACAATAAATGGTCTTTAAGCGGTACACATTTAATGATTGTTTTAGCTGGTGCAGTTGCAAACACAACAGCAGTAACAACACAAAATTTGGTTGTTTATAATTTACCATCATTTATAAATGATAAAATTGTGCCTAGTTTTGGATCTAGAGATGTTGTAATAAAAAGTGAAAAAATTTATTCTGCATCTTTATCAGCACAAGATGTTCAATTTAGATTACAAAAAGATAGCGGTACATTAGCAATTAATGTTTATCAATTTACTGCATCAGCAGATAGAACATTTAGAGTTCAATTTGATTTATTAATTGATACAGATTATAGTGAATAAAAATTTATAGAAAAGGAAAAGGTGAAAAATTATGGCTTTAGTAAAATTAACAACAAAGCAAGTTGCAACATTAGTTAATGCAGCAACAAAAGAAAAATTAGGTGAAACAGCAGTTTTATCAGAAGATTTAACAAATGTAGTTGATATGGGTGTAGCAATCCAAAATGCAGATTTATATGAAAATTTCACAATGGGCTTATTATTAAAAATTGGTATGGAAATCACTGTTAACCGCCCTTATAAATCAGCTATGCCAGATGTATTTAGAACAAACACAGAGTTTGGACAAATCACATCTAAAATTCGCGGTAAATTAGATGATGCATCAGATAACCAATCATGGTCATTAACAAATAATACATCATATGATGAAAATGTATATATTGAATCTACATATGAAACTAAATTGTTTGCTAAAAATGATGCATATGAAATTAGAAAATCAATTCTAGATGAACAAATTAAGGGTGCATTTAGAAATGCAGCAGAACTTGAAAAGTTCATTTCAATGGTTTTCACATTAGTATATAATTCAATTGAAGTTAAACGTGAAGCATTAGTACAAATGGTAATTAATAATTTTGCAGGTGAAATTATTAATGAAAATAACGGTGTAAGATGCGTTAAACTATTAACTAAATATAACACATTAACATCACAATCATTAACTGCAGATGCAGCTATTATTGATAAAGGATTCTTGGCATATGCTGGTGGTGTAATTAGAAGATATCAAAAGTTATTAACAAAATATTCATCAATTTACAACATGAACGGTGAACATAACCATACACCAATTGAAATGCAACATCTTGTATTATTATCTGAATTTGTTGAAAACTGTTCTACATATCTTGATTCTAATACATTTCATGATGAATTTGTAAAATTACCATATCATGCAGAAGTACCATATTGGCAGGGTACAGGCACAGCACTTGCAGATACAAGAAAGATTATGGTTAAAACTGCAGCTGGTCATACTGTATCACAAGATAATGTACTTGGTATGTTATTTGATCATGATGCTTTAGGTATTTTTGAAGATAAACCAACAGTTAGAACAAAATATAATAATGCAGCTGAATTTACTAATTATTGGTTCAAACAAAAAGTTGCCTTCTTCAATGATACAAATGAAAATTTCATTGTGTTCTTATTAGCTTAAAACATATGGGGTGGGGTTAAAATCCCATCCCATTTTATAATATAGGAAGGTGAAAAAATGTATATAGATAAATATTTGTATAAAGGAAATGCTAAAACATTAAATAAAATTGGTGATACTACACATATTTCATCCATTGGTCGTATTACAAATGTTAATTTCAAACAACCAACTAATTTTATGAACCCTACATTAATTATTGAAATTGATATTGATAATTTGTTTGCATTTAATTATATTTATATTAGTATATTAAATAAATATTATTTTGTAAGAGATAGAAGGATGATAACAAATCAAATAGCGGAAATTGATTGCACAGAAGATACAATTGAAACATTTAAAGATTTAATATTAAATACAAGTTGGTATGTATTAAGAGGGAATCATGATTACAGAGATGATATAAAAGATCCAGATGCAACTGAAAGTGCTATTAATTGGGAATATTGGGGATATGCTACACAATATGTTAATTTTACAAATACAGCAGATTTTTTAATTTGTGTAGTACATATTGATACAACAACAACATATTCATATGGTTTAAATGTTAGCCCAATAACAACAGATATATCTGGATATTTAGAAATCGATAAAAATAAAGTCGGTTATTCATCACATACTGCATATTCGTTTTTAACATACAATGGTTATCAAAATCTATGTAAAATATTATTTAAAGATAATCCTGCATTAGCATCATTTATAAAGAAAATATTTTTAATGCCTTATGTAATACCAGATGAACTAACAACACCAAGCAATTCAATGACACTTGGCGATACAGTAGTAAATTTAGGTGCAAATAATGTTTGTGGTGGTCGTTTTAATATTCCTATTGGCTGGAAATTGGCGGCAAGTGCTTCTAATTTTGATTACCCTTCAAATTGGCGGGCTGCAAATCCTTATTCTAAATATGAATTTTTTATACCATATCATAAAATGGTTGAAATCCCATCAAATAGACTTGGCGGCACAATTCGTTTTTATTATCTTTATAATTTAGAATTAGCAACTTGCCAAATATTAATTTTAGATCAAAATTATATACCTATATATGAAGCTCCTTGTGATAGCTTCTTTATTGATTTACCAAAAGATATTTCAAATTTACAGCAATTAGAAGAACAAAGAAACAATACAACACTATCATTGATATTATCAGAAGTGTCTGGTGCTATTCAAATTGCTGGTGGTGTAGTAAGTGAAAATCCAATTCTTATTGCATCTGGTATGACATCAATGGCTGGTGCTGCTGCTGGTGCTGGTCTTGCTTATAGTCAAATGCATCCAAAAGCAACAATAACACAACCAAACGATACAACCGCAAAGATGGGGTTTTTAAAATTCTATTATCATTGGGAATCAATACAAACATATAGAGATTATTTTTTAAATGATCCAGTATATAAAAGAACAAATCTATTATCCTATACTGGTTATACAAAAGCAATAACACCAAGATTTGAAACATTTGAAGGTACAAAAGCAGAATATGATGATATAATTGAAAAGGTTGCAAATGGTATTGTTATTGTAGCATCATAACAAAATTAAATTATTAATTGAAAAAGGTGTAATAATGAATTAAAATAAAATTGGCATTGTTATTATATCCTTCGCAAGTTAGTTTTTCGAAATTAGGTTTGTTTATAAACAAGCCTTTTTTCTATACTTGAAATAATTTAAAATATTTTTAATTTTTTCTATTGCATTTCAAATTATTTTGATTTATAATAAGTGTAGAAAACAAGAAAGAAGGATAAAATTATGACAACAACAAACATTATATTAACTAAAGGAAAAACACTTTATATGTTTAATAAAACAGTTGGTGTTACGGGTTCATTTTATAGCTTTAATAGTGATATTGAAATTGAAATTAATGATTATAGTGCTGAACAAACACAATTATTTAATTTAAGAACTAAAACAGGTAACACTTACATTTCATTATGGGGTGATAGATATGAAATCGAATAATGAAATTATTAATAATACTATTACTGGTAAACAAATAAAAGTTGCTTTGCAACCTACCAAATATAAAGATTTAGATATTGATAAACAAAAAATTTATGATGATATTGTATCAAAAATTAATTTTCTAACTGATAGTGAAAAATTATTTGATAGTGTTATGAAACCAATTGATGATTTAATTGATTTATTTAAAGATGATTTAAAAGATTATTCTGAATTACAAAAAATGTTATATTATAATTTTAATATTGGTGATAAATTTTATTTTTATGATGAAAAGAATAATATGATTCAAGAAGAAACTGTAAAAGCTATTGCATTACAGCCAGACAATAATATTATAATAAATTGGATATATAATTATAAAAATGTATATAAAAGTAAAGAAAAATGTTTAAATGCAGCTATTTCTAAAGTACAAGCAAATTGTGCTTTAATAATAGAAAATTTACAAAAGGGGGTTAATAACAATGGCTAAAAAATGTGAAGAACATGATTCTATTTCAACTAATTCTTTAAAGCTTGGTCAATTTGTACAATTACAAGATGATGATAAAGTTTATGTTGTAATTCGTAAAGGGCAAAAAATCCGCTTATTACCAGTTGATCAATGCAATTATAAAGAATATCATGTATTTGATTTAAAACAACCAGATATAACGCGTGTATATGATGGTCGAAATGGTGATTGTGTTATGATTAAGAAGGGGGTTTTATAATGGCAGTTGAAAAGGGTGAATTAAAAAAGCATCTTTTAATTCGTAAAGCTGTGTTAGAAGCACAAACAGATGAAAAGCATAAAGAAGCTGATAAAGATGCATATAATTATGCTTTAGGTCAATTAAAAGCAATTAATGAAATTATTTCAATTTGTGAAGAAAGAAAAAGATATTAAAAAGGATGGTAAATTAAAATGACAAATGAAATCACAAAAAATGAAAATGCAGCAGTTGAAGTTGTAAATGAAAAACCAGCATTTGATTTTGTTGCAGCTGGTGAAAAAATTATTCGTATATCTATTAAATGTAAGATTGAAAAACGTTTAGATAATGGTAAACCATTTAATTCAATTAAAGGTTTAAAGCATTTAACAGTTATTGATGAAGATGGTGTTGATATTGGTAAACATAACAGATGGTTAGATTTGAAATTTAGACAAGATGCATTTAAAGTTGATAAACAAGAATCTAGAAATTTTGATGATCCAATGGATTTAAAAACTGGTTTTCTTTATGTAATAGCAAAATATATTGATTCACCTAAAAAATATGTTATTAAAGAAGATGAAGAAACTGGTGAATTAAAATATCCTGAAATTTGGATTCGTGGCGGTATCGTTGGTTTTGAACCGCTTGTTGCTGAACAAGATGAATTTGACTATGTACCAGAAGCAAAAGCACAATCAATTGAAGCTAAAACTGAAACTGTTGAAATGGATGTAAAGGCTGATTAATTCAGCCTTTTAATCTAAACATGAACCGATACAAAATATATTTCATGTATTTCAATGAAAAAAATGATGGTTTTAGCAATCGAAAATATGATTGGTTTATTGTAAGTATAAATAAATTATCTTATGAAGTAATTGAAGCTAAAGCAATAAATTATTGTAAAAAACACCATAGGGGATGTTTTTATTTTGGTATAAGTGGGGTTCAAAAATATGAGTATTAATAAAAATTTTAAAATTGATTATAAAGTAAATTGTAAAAATGTGCATCAATTTCAAAGATATAAATTTGATGGTACAAAAGAATATACATGCGTAATATGTAAAAATAAAAAAGATATATTTTCAATGATATCAAATAATGGTGATCGTATGATATGTACTTTATGTGCAAAAGAAAATTTTGGTTCTATAATGAAAGCATTAAATGAATTTTGTTTGCATAGAATAAAAGAAAGTAGGTAATTAACATGGCAGGTATTAAAGGTGTAAAAAGCGGTAATATGGCTAAATTAAAAGGTTTAACAGAACAACAATTATTTAAAATGAAAAAAGATGAATTAATTGATTTATTGGTTAGTACATCAAAAACAGTTACCGCAAATGTTAGACGTTTAAAGGGTTCTAAATATGAAAATTTAAGCCCGTTTTTAGCACAACGTAAGCAGAATAAATATCCGTTACCACGTGAAATAAAAAGAAAAACTGCACAGCGTATGGATATAGAACAATTGAAACAAGAACTGCGTGATCTAGCATATACTGCAAGATTAAAAACATCATCTGTTAGCGGTGCTGGAAGATATGTAAAAGAATTTGAAAAGAAAACTGGTAAAAGTATTGAAGAATTAATAAGCGTTGAAAAAGCAAAAGATAAATTAATTAATAAATTGATTGAAGCTCATAAAAATACATCTGGTGAAATTTACACCAAAAATGAAATTATTGCAAAATATGGTGATAAAGAATTAAATGATCAAGCAGAACAAATTGTAAGTGATAGATGGGTTAAAATTCGTGAAAAAATTGAAGATGGATATGATAGTACATCTGCTATCAAATCATATGATATAAATAAAGAAGAAATTGGTGACAATATTGATGAATTAGAAAAATCAAGTGAAGCAGCAAAGCAAGAAGCGGAAAAAGATTTATCTAATAAAGAATTATATGAAGCGTTAAAGTAAAGGTGGTGTAAGGGATGAAATATTATACAATAGAAAATGTTGATGAATTTTTATCCCTTTTTAAAATATCTAAAATTAAAAGATATTCAAAAAAGAAAAGAAAATATTATAACATCCCTATTACATTTGATATTGAAACGACTAACGCATATATAAATATTGATACTGGTAAACAATATAAAGCTATTGATATTGTAAGACAAAAAGAAAACAACCCAAAATTTAAAATAGATGAATATCAAAAAGTGTGTTACATGTACGTTTGGCAGCTTCAATTATTGGATGCATCTTTTATGGGTAGAACTTGGGATGAATTTACACAATTTATGGATAAATTAAAAACCCATTTTAAACTATCTGATAAACAATATTTAATAATATATGTAAGAAATCTTGAATTTGAATTTCAATTTATAAAAAGATTTTTTGATTTTGAAAATGGTAATGTTTTTGCAGCTTCACCACATAGCGTTATATATGCAAGATCAACTGATGGTTTTGAATTTAGATGTTCATATTATCTTGCTGGTTGCAGTCTTGAAACTACTGGTAAAAATTTAACAAAATATGAAGCATTAAAACAAACTGGTAAATTAGATTATAATCTAATAAGAAATTCAAAAACACCGCTTTCTAATGATGAAATAGAATATTGTTTATATGATGTAATTGTAGATAATTACTTTATACGTGAATCAATGGAAGATGAACCGCATGAATCATTATTAAAAATACCATTAACAAAAACTGGTTATGTAAGAAGGTATGTTAAAAAATATGTGCTTAATTCAAAGCTGCATAAAGTATATCGTAAAAAAGTGCATCAATTTACAATGGATGAGAAAAAATATAATCAACTAAAAAGATGTTTTGCAGGTGGTTTTACACATAGTAACGCGTTAAATACTGGCATTGTACATGAAAATGTACACAGTCAAGATTTTACAAGTTCATATCCTGCAGTTCTATTACTTGAAAAATATCCAATTTCAAAGCCTAGACTATATCAGCCAAAAAATTATAATGATTTTAAAGAACATTTAAAATTATATTGCTGCATATTTGATATTGAATTTATTAATATTAAAATGAAACCAGATGTTTATGAAAATATAATTAGTGAATCTAAATGTTTTAATTTATCCAGTGATGCAATATTAAATAATGGGCGTGTTGTATCAGCTTCTAATTTATCAATATCAATTACAGAAGTTGATTATGAAAATATTAATCAATTTTATGATTTTGATAAAATACGTGTGTCTAATATGTGGATATCTAGGCGAGGATATTTACCAAAAGAATTATTAGAATGTGTTTTACATTTTTATAAAGGTAAAACTGAATTAAAAGATGTTGATGATAAAGAAAAAGAATATTTAATATTAAAAGGTATGCTAAATGCAATTTTTGGTATGATGGTTACAGATCCAGTAAAACCAATAATTGAATATCTGGGTAATGATTGGAAAGTTAATTTTGAAAATATAGAACAATGTTTAAAAAATTATAATACTAGGTATGATAAATTTTTGGTTTATGAGTGGGGTTTATATTGTACTGCATACGCGAGAAGAAACCTATTTACAGGTATAAAAGAATTAAAATATGATTTTATATATGCAGATACTGATTCACTAAAATATACAAATTATAATGCACATGCAGCATATTTTAAAAAATATAATGATATCATTTTATTAAAAATTGAAAAAGTATGTAAAAAATATAATTTTGATATAAATGATTTTTCACCAAAAGATATACACGGTGTACCGCATACAATTGGTTTATATGATTATGATGATCATTATGCTAAATTTAAAACACTTGGTGCGAAACGTTATATGGTAGAATATGCAAAAGACAGTAAACATTATAAAGAAGGTAAAATAAACTATAATTTAACCGTTAGTGGTCTTAATAAGAAAACCGCTATACCTTTTCTAGTAGATGAAGCAAAAAAGCAAAAAACAAGCATTTTTGAATTGTTTAATGATGATATGTTCATATCTGGTGAATATAGCGGTAAATTATTACATACATATATTGATGAAAGACTTGAATTTGATTCTATTGATTATTTAGGTAATAAAGAACATATAATAACATATAGTGGTGTACATCTTGAACCATCCAGTTATTCATTATCGTTAGCTGATGCATATAAAAATTATATCAATCATATTCAAACAAAATATAAAAAGGGTGATTAAACCCTTTTTTGTTTTATCCCAAACACCATTTTAAATAAGCACGTATTTCATCCCCAATTTCGTTATTTTGATAAAATACTTTATGTGCTGGAAAAAATCCCCATATAACCTTTTGAAAATCATATACAGGTCTTGAAATATTTTTTGCTATGTTTGGTCTTGAATCTTCTTTTATCATATATATTATATCTGAATTGAAATCTGGTGTTTTTGTTATGTTCGTATGTATATATGTAAATTGGTTCATATCACGATTCACTATATCACATTGAAACATACGTTCATCAAATTTTATATAATATGATACAATAATATCTTTTGGTCTATACTTACGCGGTAAATGTGGGTATATATCAAGCTGCCATGAACCGCTTGTTATCATTTCAAGTTTTGGATTATTAAAAGCAAAATATTTATTCGATTTTTGGTTTTTTCCTGTTGGTGTATCACAATATTCAACCGATACAGATAAATCAGAATTACCATATGTATATGTATCTATTGTGCCTTGTTTTTGTTGTCTGATATTCTTTAAACCCATTTCAATAAAATATATTGAAAAGTAATTAACAGTGTTACCCATCATTAATATTTGTAATGATGTTTTGTTACGTTTAATAGTTGATATAACTGTTTGAAATTCTACAAATTCATCTTGCACATTACGCTGTGTATCTTTTCTTATAAATTCATCAAATAATATAATTTCAACTTTTGGATATTGAAAAGATGAACCAGCATTTAATATACATTGTCTATAACAAAAGGGTTCGTTATGATATTCATATTCGTTTTTTTCTTCATCATAATTACCAAAATACCATGCAAAATTTTTATATATGATCATACTATATCTACCATTTGTTATATCTTTAATAAACCCATCTGGTACACCTTTAAACATAGCCTGTGCACGTCCTTTTTTAAAATCTTCATCATATAATCTTAATAACACAGATTGAACATTATATAACCAATAACAAATGCATAAAACCATTTGTGAAGCTGTTGATTTACCATTTGATTTTTCACCAAATGCGATTAAATATTCACTATTACATTTTAATAAATTTCGTATATCATAATGTTCGTTATTCATCCATTTATTAAGCAGCTTATTAATATCTTTATAATGATTAAAAATAAATAATGTTTTATCTTGAACTTGTAAATCTTTTTTCTTTAATTTCATGTTATCACCCATATTCATTATATCATTATAATTCAAATTAATTCAAGTAGTTTTAAATACTAGATATACTAATTTTAAAAGTCTAGCAATTTTTGCCTATTTTTGCAAAATCA
>JAEIGA010014498.1_pt1 | contig 11995 bp, 5 predicted proteins | sample 9270691 | NCBI WGS metagenome assembly JAEIGA01 (sample SAMN17057246, study PRJNA624740) | gut metagenome | biome: biome; isolation source: fecal sample | host: Bos grunniens | place: China: Xizang | collected 2019
TTAGCGGTAGTGGCACAGCTCTGCCAATCGGCGAAAGCATTGTATAGTTATAATCCTAAAATAACCGACTTGGATTTCTATGGAGCTAAAAACAATGCAGTCCTGCATGGCGCTGAATATATAGCACTGACTAATCTCCGTCAAGGCAGAAAAAATGATAACTCTGACGGAGCATGGCTTATAGGAGTAGATAGAATACCATTTAAATCTGTAGGCCCTTGGTGTACAGGAGGAGATAATCACGAGGCGTCGCATGTGCACTCGGCTTTTTCTACTGTGGGACGTGGTACTGTGCGCCCGCATTGGGAGATGATAGTAGCGCATTACAAGGCACTTGGATTACCGTGTCTTTATGCTGAAACTTTTGCAGAGAAAATGCGACCAGAAGGAGGTTCTGGAGATAGTAGATATGGAGGTAACTCAGGTGCTTTTGACCAAGTAGGATGGAGCACGCTTATGTTATATACTGAGTAATATAAAAAAACATAAAGAGTGACGGCAATATTGGCTATATTACTTGCAGTGACAGCTTTCCCTCTGAATGAGGTGAAATTATTGGATAGTCGCTGGCGTGATAATATGGAGCGGGATTCTGCATGGGTCTGCTCTATCACAAGCCGTCAAGCCTTGCATAATTTCCGTACTACGGTCGGACTCTATTCGGCGAAAGAAGGTGGATATGACACGATGCAAAAAATGGGAGGATGGGAAAGTCCTGATTGTGATTTGAGAGGACATGTGGTAGGACATATGCTTTCAGCACATGCTTTTCTCTATGCTGCTACTTCGGATCCAATCTTTCTTCGCAAAGCAGACTCTATCGTGCAAGGCATACGAGAGTGTCAACGATATATAGGAACAGGATATGTCAGTGCTTTCCCAGAAGGATTGATAGATAGAAATATAAAAGGGCAATCCGTATGGGCACCATGGTACACATTGCATAAACTGATGGCAGGAATGTTAAACCAGTATCACTATTGCAAAAATGATACTGCATTGCAGGTTGTGAGAGATTTTGCAGGGTGGGCGGAGAAGAAATTGCTTCACTTGGATGCGAAAACACGCCGGAAAATCTTGTCGAATGAGTTTGGAGGAATGCCAGAGGTATGGATGGACCTGTTTCTCTATACGGGAGATAGTACAGCTCTCGAACTTGCTGATTTCTTCTATGATGATAGCAAATTAGATCCCCTTTACAAAGGACAATTTGACATGGGGACGATGCATACAAATACATTCTTACCTAAAGTAATAGCAGAAGCCAAAAGAGCTAAATGGAATAATCAACCCAAATATAGGGAAATGCCTAAAGCTTTTTTAGACGAAATGCTCAAGCATCATGTTATGGCACCTGGCATTGTCTCTGACAAAGAGCATTTCTTTCCAAAAGGAACAATGTCTAAACATCTGACTGCATATACAGGAGAGAGTTGCTGCACATATAATATGCTGCGTTTAGCCAATATGGTGTATAGTGTAAACCCTAAAGTGGAATATATACAATATATAGAACAGGCGTTGGTGAATGATGTGTTGGGAAGACAAGAAACACAGCACGGTATGATTAATTATTTCTTACCTATGCAAACGGGAGCATATAAATTATATTCCACCCCCATGAATAGTTTCTGGTGCTGTGTAGGAACTAATTTTGAAGCACATGCAAAATATGGTGAGAATATATATTGGCATACAAATGACACCATAATGGTTAATCTTTGGGTCCCGTCGATTCTTACATGCCCAAGTAAAGGACTTGTATTAAGACAAGAAACGGATTTCCCGAATGCAAATACTACAACAATTTGTGTACTGGAAGCACCAAAAAAGAAAATAACATTGATGGTTCGAATCGATTCTACCTATCATACTATCTCACGCCAACTGCGAAAAGGAGAACGAATTACTATTACCCGTGAAATGAAATTGCATACGGTGCCAACACCAGATAATCCAGATATAGCAGCATTATTCTATGGACCTGTTTTGTTGGTGGGAAAACTTGGAAAAGTGGAAAAACCATTCTCTAATCCAGATGTCCATAACGATTATTATACATATGACTACCAAGTCCCTGATTCAATCAAGGAAATAGTATTGAATATAGACTCCCTTGTGCATCAGGAAAATACAAGGAATAAATTTATTACACATGAGGGAATACAAATAGTGCCTTTGTATGATGTGCATTATGAAAGATATGTAGTTTATTGGCACCTGAAGAAATAAAGATGAAAAAAGAACGATTGATATTCATTGTAATACTTGGCTTGATGAATGGCACTTTAAATGCCGCAAAGATTGAGCATTATGTGGACTCAGGAGCAACATACCTGAGCGATAGACTTTGTATGCATTGGAAAACGCATGCTACTACTACATATGTAAAAGGGGAGTTTTTTGATCATCTAAGTAATGACTCTGCACCTGTGCCAACCCTCATGATGGCGGGCGCACGCAGTCATGTAACGAACTATCGTCGCCCAAAATTAGAAGAACTCACACCGCGCTTTGAGGACGCAAGAGGTATGTGGCTTTACAATAATGTTACGCAAACATATAAATGGGCACCTATACGAGAAACAGGAGGAATAATCTCTTCTATCAATAGAGAGATTTGTAGTTTAGGATACGAAGCAGCAAAAAAATATAAACAGACAAAAGATACACGCTATAGGGATATAGCACGCAGTATTCTGCATACATATATGTATGGGGTCTATTATACTAAAATGCCGGTGGATATGCTGCATGGCCATATGCAGACTTTGGTCGGATTACAAACATTCGAAGTCATTCATGAAGAAACACTGCCTTTCTTGACTGGAATATATAAACTCTTGGCGGAACGGAATGAACTGCTGGAGGCTGCTTTCAAACATTGGGCGGATATAATAGAGGCAAATGGCGTTCCGCACAATAATTGGAATCTAATGCAGGCTCGGTTTATCTTTAATATAGCGCAAATATTGCTAACGAATACAAACTATGCAGATGGAAAAGGGAAAGAATATTATCTCAATATAGTGGAGAATAAAGAATCTATACGCCAATGGAGCCTGCGCACTTTATTAGACTATGGATATGATCCCGACAATGCAATATGGTGCGAGTGTCCGGGGTATAGCCAAGTAGTTTTAGGAGATCTGGCGGAGTTTGTGCGCTTGTATAAAGAAGAATTAGGACGAGACCTCATGAAGGAAATGCCTATCATACATCAGGCGGCAATGGCTAATGTGGAGTATCTTTATCCGGACTCAATGATCATGGGATTTGGAGATACACATCCGCACAAATTGAAACCGGAGGTCTATAAGAAATTAGGTATCAGTATCGCCGACCTTAAACCCTCACGAATGTTTGCCGCACCTAAAACATCATGGCTGGTGCAAAGAACGGGAATGGATAAGTACCAAAGTCTTGCCTTTAGTCTCAATGCAAGCAAAGGTAATCATATGCATGCCAATGGAATAAATATGGAGCTGTATGGATGCGGACTGCGTATGGCACCAGATGCAGGAATAGGATATAGCCTTTACTCAGGCGATGATTATAAAGAGTATTATAGTCGCTTCCCTGCCCATAATACCGTCTGTGTGGATGGAGTGAGTGATTATCCAATCATGATGTCACAGCAAAACTTCGAAATTATTGCAATGGACACACTGCCTGTACAGTATGCGGAAGTATATATGATGGACTCCGAGACACAAGCAGACCAGCAACGATTAGTGATAATGACAGATAATTATTTTATAGATGTTTTTAGAAGCAAGAGACGAGATGGAAAAGATAAGTTCCATGACTATTTCTACCATAATATGGGTACGCAAATGACAATCTCTGTCCCTACTGCACCTACAGAGGAATTATCTTTCGCCGGAGGATATCTGTATGCCTATTCTTATATATATAATAAAGAGTCAGCACCGATGGATACACATATACAATTAACGTATAAAGTACCGGATGGAACACAGATGACGCAATGGGCGATGGCAATGCCTAATACCACCGTTTATAGGGCACTTTCACCTTCTACAGAAGGATTAAGCCGTCTCAAAAATATGCCGTATGATATCCAAAATACACCTACACTTACGTATGTGGCGCGGTGCCATGGAGAAGCATGGACAATACCATTTGTCAATGTTTTTGAACCTACAGCACCTTATAAATCCGCTGTTATAGAGAAAGTAGAATACCCCAAAGTGACAATCATGGATAAACAAACAACATCAGCAGTGGCAGTGCTTATACACAGAAAAGATGGAACGAAACAACTGTTCATCTCTACAGATAACGATAATGCAAAAGTAAAAGTTTTGGGCAAAAAATATAATGGACGTTTGATATGCAAATCTTTCTAACCATATTATTAAGCACTTTTTTGCGTCTGCCAGTCGGAGCAGATTCTGTCAAAGCAGTTCTCTATTGTCATCAGAATATGACAGAAGAGGTCCTGTTCAGAAGCCCGTATTTTACGCAAGAGATGGATCGCTTGGGAATTGCAATGGCTTTTGTGCAACAAGGTTCACAGAATTGGGATGTATCTCTAAAGGATGATAACGGAATGACTTGTCAGCAACGCTTCGAACAACGGATGAATCTGTGGGCAGAGCAGACCAACCACCCGGAACTCAAGCAGGCAAGAATAATCCCATTTGGACATTCGGCACAAGCTACTTTCCCATGGAATTTCGCTGCATGGAATCCGGATAGAACTGTATGCATCATCTCCTTCAAAGGAGACGCGCCGAGAACCAACCTGTGCGGTTATGGACGAGCAAATATAGAATGGGGACGCACGCGTAATATAGACTTTATACCAGGTTTGATGGTCATGGGTGAGTATGAATGGTGGGAGGCAAGACTCAATCCAGCAAGAGCCTTCAGAATAATGTATCCCAATAGTAGAATAAGTTTCTTAAAAGATGCAGGAAGAGGACATTTTGACCTGACACACGAAACACAACAATATATAGTCCGTTTTATCGAAAAAAGTATAGCCAACCCCCAACCGATAACAGGTGTAGAATATAATGGGTTTTGGTATCATGATGAAGAGATGGTACAACTCACCAAAGCACATCAGCGTGCAGAAAAAGCGAAAAAAATGCAGTATGTATCAGCAAAACTAAATGGACAAATACTGCCATTTGATCCTAATCAACATGTGCGAATTCGCGCGAAATGGACAACAGACACACTGCGTATTGAACCTATATTTGTAGATTCAACCCATATGTACTTGACGGATGAGCACGCACCTACAACACCACAAGCAGTGCTTATATCAGGACCAGCTATTGAGGTGGCGCCTAATACATTTGTCATAGATACAAACTATTTTGGAACTGACCCTAAACGAATGTGGGACGGAGTGACCATCTGTGTGCAAGCAAAAGGGGATAGGAAATATAAGTCTGCGGTTAGAGAGATGAATTTCCAACTACCACAACCAATAAAGGATACAATAGACATGGGAGTCATCTACGCCAAGTCAGGAGATACTATCCACTTGAACCCCTCCAAATACTATGAAGGACAAATAGTCATTAAGAACTGCCGGAATGTTACTATAGAAGGGAATGGAGCTACTATACGGCCACGAGGGAGAGGATATGGAGTGGAAATAACAAATAGCCGAAATATTACGGTGCGAAATATAACCACCACGCAAGTGCCTACGGGAGGAAGCGATACGGTTTTGATAGAAAATGTGAAATGTTACACATCCTACTCTTGGGGAGATGGACTAAATATCTTCGCTTCCAGTCATGTCACTATTAGAGGGTGCTACTGCGAAACGAGTGATGACTGTTTAACGGTCTATGCCACACGCAAAGGACATGTAGGCTCTGCAAGGCATATATTGGTGGAGAATTGTGTTTTCAATCCCAAAATAGCACACCCTATCTTCATAGGATTGCACGGCGCGGCAAGCGAAGGAGAGGATAGACAACGGATAGACACAATCGAAGACCTCACTTTTAGAAATATACACATCCTCAACCAGAGAGAGAAACAGATGGATTATCAAGGATGTATGGCTATTGCTGCGGGAGATAATAATGTAGTAAGAAATGTGCTCTTTGAGGATGTTGTAATCGATCATATTACCAATGGCGCTCTGTTAACATTGCGCATCTTCAAAAATGAAAAATATTGCCAAGCTCCGGGAAATGCAATAGAGAATATCACTTTCCGACGAATCAAAGCACCTAAAGAAGGAGAAATATCTATCATAGAAGGATTCTCGCCTGAGAGAATGGTGAGAAATGTGATGTTTGAAGATTTGTATATAGACGGAATACATATATGTGATACTATGCCGCAAAAACCGAAATGGTATAAAACGGCAGATATGGCACGCATAATGATTAGCAACTATACGGAAAATATTACTTTCAAATGAAACTACTATATATACTCGCTGCGGTAATGACTGTCTTCTCGCCGAATGGACACTTCCAAGCTGACTTCATGCAGACAGCGCAACCGCCTTATGAAACCTATTATACCCTCTGCTACAAGGGCGATACCGTACTCACTCCATCCAAAATGGGGCTCAATATAGATAATCGTTGCTGGGAAATGGCATTGGGATGGCGCACATTGCCACAATATGAAAAATGGATGCATGCCATGCAGTGGGACTCTGTCTCTACCCCTGTACTAATAGATGAATACAGAGCAATTACTATCTATCTCAGCAGAAAGGAAGAAATGCCTGCGCAGCAGACTGCGCCCATGGGCAATGCTAAACAGGCAGAGAAAGATGGACGCGTACGGTCCAATTATAGGCTCAATATAGAGGTACGGATGTATAACGACGGGATGGCGTTTAGATACTTCTTCCCTGAGCATCCTAATGCCATATTTCACAAAATTGTAGCAGATGAAACCACTTATTCCTTCCCACAAGGAACAATGGCATACGCCGAGCAGTGGGCGCAAGCACATGCAGAGCATATATTGGTCGATAGTATCAAATACCCTGTCGAAATGCCGCTGCTATGCCATAACGACTCTGTGTGGACAGCCATACTGACTGCTGATACAGATGACTGGTGTCTCTCCAAACTCAAAGCAAGCAACCATCAACTATCTACCATTATGTACAGCCCGGTGGATATCGTTACCTACTATGCCACGCCATGGAAAATCATTATGGCGGCGCACACTCCGGGAGACATCCTCGAGAAAGCACCCACACGAGTCAAAACACTCAATCCGCCACCGAAAGGAGACTTTAGTTGGGTCAAACCCGGAAAGATAATGCGAGAAACTACACTGACGATGGAGGGAGCATATGCTACTATTGATTTCTGTGCAGCCCATAATATACAATATATGCTCTTTGATTGGAAATGGTATGAACCATGCACCAGCCATGATGGAGATGCTACCAAAGTAATAGACAGACTCGACATGCCCGCTATATGCCAATATGCAAAAACCAAGGGAGTGGGAGTGTGGCTCTATGTCAATCAGCATGCACTCATGAAACAGGCAAGACAACTTTTCCCTATACTCAAACAATGGGGAGTAGTGGGCGTCAAATCGGGCTTTGTGCAATATGCCAGTCATCGATGGACGACATGGCTGCACGACTTGGTGCGATTAGCGGCTGAAAACCAACTCATGATGAATATACATGATGAGTACCGACCTACAGGATTTAGTTATACCTATCCTAATCTGCTCACACAAGAGGGTATCTGCGGAAACGAAGAGTTCCCCGATGGAAACCATAATGTGCGCTTGGCATTCACACGTATGCTCGCAGGAGCAGCCGACTATACCATCTGCTATTATGACAAACGCCTTACCAATACCCATGCACACCAATTGGCAGCATCAATGGTCTATGAATCACCATTAGTAACACTCTTTTGGTACGACAAACCTGCACAATACAACTCCGAACCAGAGATGACATGGTTCGAGCAATTGCCTGTTACATGGGATGAAACAAAAGTGCTCGCAGGAAATCCGGATACATATATACTGCTCGCCAGAAGAAAAGGGACTACATGGTTTGTCGCCGCACTGAATAATGCTACACCAAGGCAAATAACCATTGATCTCAGTGCCATCTGCCCATCAAATGTCAAACTCTCCTATCTGCTCTTTACGGATGATCCTTCTGTACCCACCAAAACACAAGTCCGTGTTACATCCGGCGAGATAAACCTACTAAATGCCCGCAATGGAAGAATACCACTCACACTGCAGGCGAATGGAGGTGCTACCATGATTATCAAAGGAGGAGTGGATGTAATAGCGCATTGCGATAGGAAAATTCATCGTACTATGGAGCAGATGAAGCAGCTAAACAAGCAAATGCCACGTAATGTGCTGTCAGGACAAACGAAATGGAATACCAGACCCAATATACCCGCTGAGTGGTGCGGAGGATTTTGGGATGGGTGCTTGTGGTATGATTATGCGCTCACCAAGAAAAAAGAGGTGTTATATGCGGCTACACAAACAGCGAATAGCATGCTCTATTTGCAACACACACCAGTGTATGACCATGACCTGGGATTCCTCACCATCACCTCGCTGCTCAATGGGTATCGGTTCTCACCGGATAGAAAAACAAGAGAAACCTACAGACAGGCTTTGTTGCAATGTGCTGATAGCCTTGCCACACTCTTCAATCCCGCTGTAGGAACAATGCTCTCTTGGCCACGCAATGTGCAAATGTTCGGAGGGCATAATACCATCATGGATAATATGATTAACCTCGAACTGCTCTTCTGGGCAGCAGAGCAATCGGAAAGTCATCAGGCATTGAAACAGATAGCTATTGCGCATGCCGATACCACGATGGCATATCATTTCCGACCGGATGGCACGTCATATCATGTCGCTGTCTATGACCAGCTAACAGGCCAACATATCTATAATTGCACCCATCAGGGCTATGACGACGAGAGTGTCTGGGCGCGAGGACAAGCGTGGGCTATATATGGCTATACAATGGTCTATCGTTATACCAAAAAGCAAAAACACTTAGACATGGCGCAGAAAGCCACTGACGCCTATCTTAAACGCCTACCTCCGGATGCTATACCTTATTGGGATTTCCACCACCCCAATATCCCTTATACAGCCCGTGATGCCTCAGCGGCGGCTATAGTCGCAAGCGCTTTATATGAATTGACTACTTGGGTGGACAAAGAGACGGCTGAATACTATAAAGCACAAGCGGATAAGATGATGGAGAACTTGGCGGATGCGTATTGGGCTCCACAAGACTCACCCGCTATCTTAGCACATGCTACAGGACACTATCCCGCCGGAACAGAAATAGATGCATCTATCATATACGCAGATTATTATTACCTCGAAGCACTATATAGACAACAAAATTACTAATACTTTAATCATTTATCAGTATGAAAAAACTATTCTTTATGGCTGCGGTTTCTTTGCTTAGCCTTAGTGCGTTTGCGCAAACAGCCACTATCCGCCCTACATGGGAGGCAAACTACCGCACCGACAACAATGAACCTACTAAGTGGAATAAAGTAACCACAGACGCAGAGCAGTTTGAGGTGTACAATGGCGCCCGTTTCTTCGCAGTGCAGACATGGACCATTGCTAACATCAGTCAAGTCACATCCTTGGAGTTTGTTTATCAGCGAGTGAGTGGACAAACAAATAATGGAGATGTTTCTCTGTGGCCATTCCCGTACAACTCAATGGTAACCTCCACCGCTGATTTTGCTACTGCAGGTATGGCATTCCTTAACGATGTGAAAACCGTCTTGGGTGTGTACCCGGGTAATACTATTGACGATATGCATCAACCACTCAAAGTGAGCACCAATCTCGATAAGGATGGAGCACACTATCGCGTTATCTCATTGGGGTTAGAAGAGATAGCACTACTTAAAGCAGCGGGTACGATTGAGAATGATTATTTGACAGTCAATGTACTCTTGAATACACTTCAGTCAACGAATAATTATAAATACTATCACACAGGCGATAATGCCTCTTATTGTATAGTTAACTACGCCACCGCAGTGGAGCAACCGGCTATTCTCAATAATACCACCAAAGTAGAATATGCAGACCTCGCAACTGCAGTAGCAGAAGCTGCGGCGGGAGATATGCTCACTATCAACGAGGATGTAGCTATCTCGGGGGGCCGTCTTGAGATAAAGAAAGAACTGACCATCCAAGGTGCTACAGGAGCAGAGAAAATTATTTGTGGTGTGCCGGCCAACCAACTCATGGTGCTGGCTAATGGAAACGAGGCAGATTATACCGTTACATTCAAGAATCTGATTGTGGACGGACAAAACCAAGTACGCGCCACACAGACATTTGATTCCAATGGAAAAGCAAAGATGCACTTTGATGGCGTCAGTGTCATTAATACTACATACTCCGTAGTAACCGGAGATGTTAAGTGTGCTGGCTCAAATATTATCTTAACCGGTAATAACTCGTTCCCAACAGGTATTTACCTCAATATGAATAAGCGAGTGGACCACCAAGGCGCTACACATACCACACCTATCAAACTCATCCTTTCTGCTGACTATAAAGAGGATTATGCAATCGTTTTGCATTGTGTTGATTCTACTCTCTATGAGGCGGTAGATGCTGCCGGAGTAGCAGAATGGGAACTCTATGTGGGGAATGGAGAACTCAAAGGACGCAAGGCGCAAGTATCAACAGATATAGATAATGTGGCATCGGACGATAAGGCTGTTAAGATGATTCTTAATGGACAAGTATGTATTCGCCGAGGCACTAAAATGTATGACTTAATAGGACGAGAATTATGAAAAAAACTATTTTAATGCTCTGCGTGAGCATGTTTATTCTGAATGCAGCTATGGCTGCGGTAGGACCACAATCCATCAATTTCACCTTTAATGCTACGGATAGTGAGGGCTGGCAAGTGAGTAGTGGCGGCTCAATTATTTCTGTGGAGAATGGTGTAGCCAATGTGCAGATGAAGCAGCAAGATGGTGGTAAATACCGTGCTGACTTTCAATACCAAAAGGCAGGTACTTACACATTTGATAAAGCAAAAGATGTTGTGTGGGCTATCAAACTGACTGCTCCACTACCGGGAACAACGAACTCCCGTAAAATGGAGATAAATTATAAAAATGCCGATAATCAAGACACTTGGATTAACGGTATAAACGGACCTTCAGGTTCTCTTAATTGTGCAGATGGAGGTGTAATCTATTACTTCAATCTTGGTGCGGACGGACTCAAAAAGTTAGATCCGGTGCAGGACGGAGATGTGAAAATAAACAAGATTCATTTTATCATGGCGGATGCTACTGAGTTAACGGACGAAACAGCTAAATATGCGGTGGATTGGGTGGCTACTTTTACATCAGTTAATGACCTTAAAGCTTTCCAAGATTGGAAAGATGAGAAAATAGACACAGCATCACCTTATTTGGAGTTATGTTTCCGTCCGAAGAGTAATGGTAGCGGCTATGATAGTTCTACTCCGTTGAATGGATTTAAGAATACTGATTTTGAAGGAAACTATCAAGCCCGTTTCTTTGCTGTAGAGTATTTTTGGGTAGAGAATGTTGATGTAACGGGTATGATATACACCCTCTCGTTGACAACCCTGGGAGGTGGTGGTACATCAGAACTCGCAGTATGGGATTTTCCTTATCAAGTAAATAACTTCATTTCTGCTGCCGACATCAATACATATGCCACTGAGGTGGTAGGTGTAGCACCGGGTAGTAGCGATGACGCTGGCAAGAAAGAACCTATCGCATCTTCTAAATGTACCAATAGTGTATGGTCATTCACTATACCGGCTGCATCATTGACTCCTCTTGCTACTCGTGGTGATAAGACGCTGGTGGGAGTATTAATAACATCGAAAAATATAACTACAACCCCCGGAGGAAAGTTTGCTTCTTCTTCGCATGCTGAGAAAGATGGACCTTCTTTGCAACAGGCACCGATAGTGAATACAACTCAA
>JAEIGA010014499.1_pt1 | contig 11995 bp, 10 predicted proteins | sample 9270691 | NCBI WGS metagenome assembly JAEIGA01 (sample SAMN17057246, study PRJNA624740) | gut metagenome | biome: biome; isolation source: fecal sample | host: Bos grunniens | place: China: Xizang | collected 2019
AGTCAGCACGTTGTCGGTACCGATAACATTTGTCTTAACAGCTTCCATGGGGAAGAATTCACAGGAAGGAACCTGCTTGAGTGCAGCGGCATGGAAAACATAGTCAACACCGACCATAGCGCCTCTGAGAGAATCAATGTTTCTTACATCGCCGATGTAGAACTTGATTTTGTCGGCAACCTCGGGCATCTTTGCCTGAAATTCGTGACGCATATCGTCTTGCTTTTTCTCGTCACGCGAGAAAACACGGATTTCTTTTATATCTGTTTTAAGAAAGCGATTGAGCACAGCATTGCCGAATGAACCCGTACCGCCTGTTATAAGTAAAGTTTCACCTTTGAAATTATACATTTATATCATCTCCGTTGATTTGCTCTATGCAGGGTAAAACTGCGTTACCCCAATCCTTGAACCAGTGTTTAAGTTTAAGTGATTTATCACCGTGTTCAACAGTAAATCTCAGTGCGGTTGTACGGTCAAAAAACATAATGTTGCCCGATTTATCCTCATCGTAAAGTATCACGTCAACGGTATATTTGCCGGGAACGAGATATGAAGTATCAAAACTGAATTCAGCAGAATTTACGCCTTCTTTGTGAGGCAATTCGCCACCGAAAATAACGCCGACGGGTGTTGCATCAATGCCGTTGATAACCATTTTCATCAGCAGTCTTTCGTCGGAATTTTCGCTTTTCCACTCTATACGGAATGGGAAAACATCGCCGTATTCAAGATTGCTTGTTTTTGATTCATACATATGAAGATTCTGAAGAAGGTGCCTTTTGGTGCATTTGGGATGGCGTTTTGCGCCGGATGTATCAAAGAATGTTGTGTTATCAAGATTTTCATCCTGCATATAAACAGCTATTGCTTCTTCGGTTGAGCCTTCAAATGCAACCTGACCGTGAGAAAGAACAATGCAGCGATCACAAAGGCTTTTTACCGTTGCCATATTGTGGCTTACATAAAGAATTGTTCTGCCTTCTTCTTCGGCAACCTTTTTCATACGGTCAATGCATTTATTCTGGAATGCAACATCGCCGACTGCAAGCACTTCATCCATAATCATAATCTCACTGTCAAGATGAGATGCAACGGCGAATGCGAGTTTAACCTTCATACCGCTTGAATATCTTTTTACGGGGGTGTCGATAAACTGTCCGACTTCAGAAAACTCAACGATTTCGTTGAACTTGCGGTCAATTTCCGCTTTGTTCATACCGAGAATCGCACCGTTGAGATAAACATTTTCTCTGCCTGTGAGCTCGGGATGAAAGCCTGTTCCGACTTCGAGCATACTTGTTATTCTTCCGTTGAGATATATGGTGCCCTTTGTCGGTGCGGTAACTCGACAAATAAGCTTGAGAATAGTGGATTTACCTGCACCGTTTCTGCCGATAATGCCAACGGTTTCACCTTTTTTGATGTCAAAAGACATATCATTAAGTGCAAGAAAACGCTCATTTTTTTCGTGAGCCTTTTCTCCAATTTTTAAGTTAGGATCTTCTTTATGGAACATCTTCGCAAGCTTTGACTGTATTTCGCCCTTAAGCGTTGCACCGCCGATAGCACCAAGGCGGTATTCTTTTGAAACATTTTCAACTCTTATTGCTAATTCTTCCATACCGCACCTCACACTGTATCCATAAATGTTTTTTCAGATTTACTGAACATCATTGCGCCGATTACTGCCACAACAACCGTTGTTACCCAGCCGATACCGTAGAAAAGCCAGTCAACATCGCCAGTGCCGAGAAATCCGTAACGAAAAATGTTGATTGTGGGTGTTACGGGATTGAGCATATATACATTATAGAACATACTTCCTGGTGCGAGCTGTGAACGGCTGAACATATCGTATGCAACAGGTGAGCAATATGACCAAAGACTTATGCCGAATCCCACAACCATTTTTAAATCACGGTATTTGGTTGTGAGAGAGGAAATAATCATACCGAAGCCCATGCCGAGAACTGCAAGCTGAATAAGTACAAGGGGGAACATAAGTATATATATGTTGGGTTTTAATCCTGCATCAGTTATAAGGTAATATGCCATAAAACAAAGCATAAAGGCAAGCTGAATAAAGAAGCTGATAAACTGCGAAATTGCAGTTGAAATAGGCATAACAAGTCGCGGAAAATAAACTTTACCAAGAATACCTGCATTGCCGGTAAAGGTATTTGATGTTTCGCTTAAACAACTTGAGAAAAGAGTCCACACGATAGTACCCGAAAGGTAGAATATGAAGTTGGGAACATCCGAAGCCCCAAGACCTGCCACATTACCGAAGAAAATTGAGTAAACAACCGTTGTGAAAAACGGCTGAATAACCGCCCAGGCAGGGCCTAAAACAGTTTGTTTGTATTTTGCAACAAAAGTTCTGCGAACAAAAAGGAATATGAGGTCTTTGCAGTTTTTAAGGCCTTTGATATCCATATTTAATGCACTGTTGTTTGATTTGACAATAGTTGTCCATTTTTGTTGTGCCATAATTATCTCCTGTATTTTTTTGGTAATTTCAAAAATTTTCCTAATTGAGAATCCCAATTTTCAGGTTTGTAAATTTCAAATCCACCCGAATCGCTAAGGGTTAATTCTCCAAAATAGATTTTATTATCCCATATGTTAAAATCGACTCGCAAAAACGGTATGTTTTTCGATAATTTTTGGGCGATTTTACTTATTTCATCAAAGCAAGCGGGTTTATCAAAAACATCACCGGCTATAGCTGTTTTTCCGTTAATCAAGTCTGTATGTTCCCAATTACTGTTGTATGTATCTATTGTGGTTAGTTTATTGCTTGTTCTATCGGCTACAACAAGAATATATTCAACTTTGCCTGAAAAACACATTAATTTATATTCTATACATTTTTCACCGTTTGTGTTTTCCATAAACTTTTCGCAGATTATTTTTCTGGGAACGTTTTTATAAGGCCATTCACGAAGTTTTTTATAGTAATCTCTGCTCAGACGAAAAGCAAGTTCTTTTTTTGTTTTTTCAATATCGAGTTTGCTTTTGTCACGGCATATTATTACGCCGTTATCATGGTTGCATTTGAGAACAAATTCGTTCGGAAGTGCATCAAAATCAATTTCATCGGGTGAATCCCATACGCCCAGAAGCGGAACAAGATATTGTTCACCGATTTTTTCGGCTATATATTCTCTGGCTTTATATTTATCAACCATTACTGTATATTCGGGTCTGCGGTCATAAAGTTTGAGCCAGTTTTGTTTTTCGTTGAAGGTTTTCGGGTTTCTCAAATCAAGATTTTTCCTTGTTCGCAATTTATAAAGTTTTTTGATATACATTTTATCGGGAAGAATACAGTCATATAATCCTTCAACGGTAAAATATTTTTTATACCATTTTATTATTCTTTTTCTAATCTCGTAAATTTTATCAACAATAAACATATTATTGCTCCTTGGATGAATTAAAACCTTGTTCCGGATATTTTTCAGGATTAACATTCAAAAGCTTATGCAGGTTCAGATTTCCGGGGAAGGGTGTTGTATCTCTGTATATACCTTCTTCTATCCATTTTTCCTTCCAATAAACTTCACTTTTATATTTTAGCGGTAATCGATTGTTGAGAACAAACTTATTTTCAAACGGAAAGGTGTCAAATTGTTCTAGTTCTTTTTCAGTACATAAGTCCATTCTTGAAAATTTGATGATTATGTTATCAAAATCAACTCTTTCCTTGCGTCTGTTCCATTTTTCTTTGGCTTCTTCTTTGGTTTTGTAGTGAAGAAAAACGATTTCAACGTCGTCAAGAATGCCTATAGGCTTATCGGTCTGATTTCTTTTTTTGATTTCATCAGAATATTTTGATTCTTCGGGGTTGATAAAACGAAGAGGTGTATTAAGGTATCTTTTTAAATCTGAAACAAATTTTATGTAGTCGGGTGCAAAGAAATATAGCCCTGCTGTTGGTGAAAGATACGGCATATCAAGATATTGATAAACTCTTCCCGCCCAACAGTTGTTTGAAATAATCGAGAAATTTTTGTTTTTAATTGATTTTTTTACGAAATACCGTTTTGTATTATAAAAAACCTTTTCGATTTTCTCTTTTATGTTTTTTCTGAATTTATTTAGTTTTCTTTTCAGAAATTTCCCTTTCATATATCCCTCTTAATTTTATATGATTTTTTCAATTGCTTCTAACCATTTTCTTGCGATAGCATCTGCCTTGTGGGTTTCCCTTATCTTTGAGGCGTTTTCAGAGCATTTTTCAGCAAATTCTTTATCATCAGCCATACGGTACATTGCTTGAGTGAGTGCATTTGCATCTTTCATAGGTACAAGCAGACCGTTTTCGCCGTCTGTTATCATTTCTCTTGCACCGCCGCCGAGACAGTCGGTACAAACACAGGGCATACCTATTGCCATTGCTTCAATCATTGAGTTTGAAAGCCCTTCAAAATCCGACGACGAAACAAACATTGCACAGTCACGTACAACGGAATGGATATCTGCCCTCGGAGGAAGAATTTTTATATACTCTTCCGCGTTCAGCGATGATATCATTTCAAGATAGCTGTTTTTTAAATCTTCCTCTATTTTCTCAACAGTGTTTCCGTAAATCTCAAGGGTGTAATCGGGATGAGATTTATGAAATTCCATAAAGGCGTTTATCATCAGCGGAAGATTTTTCTGCTCAGCTATTCTGCAGAAATTAACAACAACTTTTCTTCTTTCGCCGTAAAAAGGCTCGGGAAGATTTGCTTTTACGGGGTTATTGATTACAACTGCGTTTTTCAGTCTGCCGTTATAAAAATCAAGTTCAGCATTGGTTTGCAAAACGGCGCCGTCTGTTTTTGAAAGAAGCTTGAAAAGGCACTCTTTTTCTTCGCGATTCTCAGGGAATTCTACTTCGGGTGCATTTCGCTCAGCATAAATAATTTTTGTGTTTAAACCTTTTGCACCGAAATAAACATTTTCAAAATATGATAATCCGAACGGGATATAAATACAGTTGGGATTGTTTGCGATAAAGACAGAGATATTTTCGCTTCTGCGCAGTTTTTTTATTTCAACGGCAAGTTTTTTATCCCATTTTGAGAAAAATCTCGAAATATATCTGAAATATTTAATCAGACGTATTTTTAAATTTCGTTTCTTTATATGTTTTTTTGTGATTGTGTTATCGGAATGTTCGGATACATATTTTTTTAAAGAAACAATCCTGACATTTTCATGAAGCTTAAAAAAAACATTTTCAGCAATATCTTTTGTAACGAGAATTGTTACTGTGTGTCCATTTTGGGCAAATTCATTGGCGAGATTTGTTGTACGCATCGGCACTCCGCCGTTTTTATAATTGCCAACAACAAAAACAATATTTTTCATCAGTTTCTTCCTCTGATTTTTTTGTAGACAGGATTTTCTGTTAAGAAGTTTATTAACGGATTGATATATTTCTTTTTTATTTTTTGGTTCTTTTCCTGTTTTTTCTTGTACCTATACGTATAGTCAAGGATTTTTGCGGCTTTTTTCTTATGAATAAGCTCATAGTATTTACGGTAAAGTGGATTGAGCTTTTCGACCTCTATATGTCCGTAATATCTTTCGCAGATCGGGTCGTTCATTATCTGCTCAATAAGCTCAATTTTTTTTGCACGGTCATTAGGGCAAAGGGGCTTCATTTCATTTTCGATACATTCAATTGCAAAGAAGAATGCACGCAGATGCATCTGATTCATAAGGTCAAGTTCTTTGAAATTTTCAGTGTCTTTATACAATCTTTCAATAAGAGAAATATACAAACTCCACATATTTTTTGTGTAACCGCGAGATAACGAATCTTCAACCACACGGTTATGATAAAGGTACTCATTTCCAAGATAATAGAAATTCTTTGCTACAATCATTGCTTCATAAGTCAACTGCAAATCTTGACTTCTTCTGAAAGATCTGCAAAACCTAATATTATTATTTGTTAGTGTTGATAATTTATATATTCTGAGACAATTAGACCATCTTATCACATTTTTATCACCTTTGTCGGTGATGTAAGCGAGCGTACGAGGAAGAATACACTTCTTTATTTTTTCTCTGTCATAATGACCACACTCCAATTGAGGCGTGTATCTGTGGCTATCATTATTAGTTATCCAATTACAGAAAACAACATCTGAATCGTTGTTCTTTGCTGCTTTATACATTTTTTCATACATATCGGGTTCAAGCCAATCATCCGAATCTACAAACCCTATATATTCTCCTGCAGCTCTTTGCATACCGTCATCACGAGCTGCTGCAAGCCCCTCGTTTGCTTTACAGTAATAAGAAACTCTGCTGTCACACAAATATTCTTGACAAATCTCTGCGCTGCTGTCTGTTGAACCGTCATTAATAAGAATAATTTCAATATCTTTCAATGTCTGATTAACAACACTATCAAGACACTGTCTGAGATATTTTTCTGCATTATAAATAGGGACTATAACACTGACCTTAATCATCAATATCCACCACCCGTTGCAAATTTATTCGCCACATAAAACAAATTCCAAAACCGTCTCTATGGCGTGCTTTATATAACTCTTTCTATGTACTCCAGCCATTTATTTGCTATATTTTCTGCCGAAAGTTCATATCTGAGCATTTTTGCATTTTCAGAACATCTATTGGCTAATGTTTCATTATCTGCTATACGACACATGGCCGATGCCAAAGCATTCGCATCTCCCATAGGCACAAGCAGACCATTTTCACCGTCAGTTATCATTTCGCTTGCTCCTCCGCCAAGACAATCAGTACACACACAAGGCAGACCTAATGCCATAGCTTCAAGCATGGAATTTGACAATCCTTCATAATCAGAGGAAGAAACAAACATTGAACAATCTTTAACAATTTCGTGCACATCTGCTCTTGGCGGTAAAAACTTAATAATATGTTCGAGCTTTCTTTCACGAACCCAGTTTGTCAATTCTTCCAAGTAAACTTTTTCTTCATCTGTAATTGTATTTCCGTAAATCTCAAGTGTATAATCCGGATGCGCAGCATTGAAAACCAAAAAAGCTTCCATTAACAACAGAAGGTTTTTTTGTTTGCTTACCCTACAAAAATTCACTACCGCTTTGCGACGCTGACTTTGAAAGGTTTCAGGCAAGTCACCTCTGATCGGATTGTGAATAACTACGCCGTTTTTCAGGTGCGATTCATAAAACAAAAGTTCCTCTCCGGTTTGCATTACCGCACCGTTTAATTTTGAAATTATTTCAAAAAAGTACTCTATATCGTTTTGATTTTGTGAAAACTCCACTTCCGGTGAGTTTTTTTCTGCATACACACATTTCGGCTTGATTTTTTTTGATGCCTCATATAACAATGCCGTCTGATACCAACCAAATGGTATATATATGCTGAGTGGATTATTGGAAACATACATAGAAAGCTCCTGTCCTCCACGCAACATTTTTATTTTTCTTGATATGCTTTTGTTTTCTTTCTTTAAAAAGTGCATTGAATGCTGTATTTTTTTTAATAGCTTTATTTTTGCTTTTATAATTTTTTCACTATTATCTTTGTGTGCCTTACGACAATCTTCTGCATAGTCACCCAAAAACACAATTTCTACATTTTTTTCAGTATGGAAAAATTGTTTGTCTGATATTTCCTGGGTTACTAAAATAGTGCATTTGTAGCCTTTTTTTGCAAATTGATTTGCAAGTGTTGTAGAACGTCGTTCAACACCACCATTTTTGTATATACCAACAACAAATACAATATGTTTCAAAACTTTATCACACCTACCACCCTATAATCTTTTTGAATTTTTCTCTGAATAGTATCGTCAGATAATTTTTTTTACTGAATGCGTTCCATACTTTTACGTATGATTTTCTGCAATTATTCTCACGGTTAATCAGGTTTATCGCATCTTCCAGCAAATAGGAAGACCAATCGAAATCAATTATTTCTTTTTTTCTTTTCAGGGTTTTGGCGGCTCTGAGGTGTTTGAGCATAAAGTGAACGGTATCGTTGAAATTATGCGTGCAAAGCTTGTCTTTGGATTCGGCATCGTCAAGCCCCATAATTCCAAGATTGCTTTCAATCAACTCAAAAAGATATTTTGAGTTGAAATAATCGAGATTTCGCATTTCAAAACCATGAGAAAAACTTTGATCATTGTCTCTGTAATAGTAAAGAGAGTGGCTAAGATATAATATGGATTCGGAATTTGCGAGAGCATCAAATGAATGATATGCATCTTCTGCAAAGCGTTTGTTTTTTACGGTTTTTTCATCAGGGATATGGTTTGTAATAATATCATTTTTAAACACTTTAGAACATAAAGATCCTGTTAATTGTCCGCAGATGATTTGATTGTAGACATATTTTTTTTCATCTGAAGTTCTGAAACAAATTGTGTGATCAGATAATTTTGATTCTTTATTCAAGTTGTTTCCAAACCGAACAAAGCCAAAACATAACACATCGGGGAAATGGTATTCCGAAATGTTTTCTGAAAGAATTTTTATGTAATCTTTATCAAGCAAATCATCAGCATCAAGAAAACCGATATAATCTCCGTTACACTTTAAAATGCCGTATTTCCTTGTCAGAAATTGTCCTTCATTTTGCTTGTGGAATGAAAGTATTTTATCGGGATATTTATCTGAATATGAGTTGCAGATTTCTGTACTTTTATCGGTTGAGCCGTCATTAACCAAAATCAGTTCCCAATTATCGTTTGTCTGATTGATAACGGATTCTATACATTCTTTAATGTAATTTTCGCAGTTATAAACAGGGACAACAATGCTGATTTTCATTTCTGTTCCTCACTTGAGAAGTTTTTTGATGAACTTTCGGATTTTTTCTTTCAGGAAATAGATTCTTATTTTGCAGAATTTCTTTTCAGAAAGGTAAAGATACAGTTTTTTGTAAACTTTGTTTTCATAAGGGTTATCGTTCTGAACATTGAATTTCTTCGGCAGCATGGAACTCCAGTCATAATTCAGAACTGTTCTTTTATCTTTTGCATGCTCATAGTATTGCTTAAATGTATACATTGTTCCGTTCAGCCAAGCGGCGTTGAGTTTCTTGATATGCTCTTCGTCATCCATTCTCCAGATGGGGAGATATTCCATAAATCTGTCATATACATACAGAATGTTTTTCGACGAGATCGTTTCGGGTCTGAATGAACGGGAAATGCTTTCTTCGTTAGTGCGGTAATTATAGAGTTGATTATTAATGTAAACAATCTTTCCGGCGGATGTCAGCAAGTGAATGGATCTGAACAAATCCTCTGCCATATTTTTATCATAATAAAGACTGTAGTCGGTAGGGTCATTTTTCAGGATTTCTGTTTTTAATGCTTTGGTCCATAACGAGGTGATGAAAGTGGTTGAAATTAACGCTTCATAAAGAGCTTTTTTATTATCTTTTGTGAAGATTGTTTCGTTGGAAGCAAGTGTAGCTTTTCGTTCGGTTGTTTTACCGTTTGAATAATATCGGAAAGAATATATAACCATATCAGTATTGTTGTTACGGTTAATACAATCATTTACAGCTTCCAAGAGATTTTTTTCAACAAAATCATCCGAGTCAACAAAGAGGGAATATTCACCGCTTGCAGTTTCAATTCCCGCCTGTCTTGCAGAAACAAGTCCTTCGTTTTTTTTGTGAACAATCCTGATTTTATCGGGGTTGTTTTTTGCATATCTGTTGCAGATAACGCCTGACGAATCGGTAGAGCCGTCATCAACAAGGATGATTTCATATTCGCCTTCATAGGTCTGGTTAAGCAGAGATTCAACACACTGCTCAAGATATTTTTCAACATTATATACGGGAACGAGTATGCTGAATTTCATTGCTTCACCCCTCTAACAGAGCGCTCCATTGCTCTTTGTATTTTTTTAATTCATGTGAATAGTCGGTTGATTCAAGATTGTTTATTATTTTATCGAGTTTTTCTTTATCTTTAATAAGATTGGCTATGCTTTCTGCAATCGCATCAGAGTTGATTTCACAAACAATCCCGTTGATGCCGTTTTTAACAAGCTTGCATCCGCCGATTGTTGCGGTGGTGATAACGGGTTTGCCGAGTCTGTGTGCCTCAAGCATAGTCAGACCCAATGCTTCCTGATATGAAGGCTGAACATAAATATCACAAGCATCCATATATGGATAAGGATTTTTCTGCATACCCGTCATGGTGATATTATCACCAAGTCCGTATTTATCAATAAGGGTTGTGAGCTTTTCTTTTTCGGGACCGTCACCCACAAGGTACCAAACGAAGTCGATTCCTTTTTCTTTGAGGATTTTTGCAGATTCAACTGCTAAATCAAAACCTTTTACGGGAGCGAATCTTCCGCAGGAGCACAGAATCAGTTTGTTTTCGGGCACGCCGACATCAAATTCCTTGCTCTGAGAATAAATCAGTTCTTTATCGGTGTAATTCTCAACAACACTTATTTTTGATGCGTGGCGGGGATACCATTTGTTGAGAAGTTCTTTCTGGTCTTCGTGAAGTGCGGCGATTTTATCAAAGCCGGGTAAAACAAGTTCGTGCATTTCGTGAAGGTCATCGGTGCTTGTGTGATAAAAAACGATTTTTTCATCGGCATCTATATATTTATCAACAAACAATGATGTGTAGCCTTGAACATATGCAATTGCTGTATCGTATTTTTTTGATTTGAAATACTTCTTTTTTTCATAACGCATTGAATCTTTACGGATTTTATCCGCCAACTCATTGCTGAATGCTGCTTCAAGCGTTTTGTTGCCGAGTTTTTTGCTGAGTATTATTTTCAGTTGAAGAAGTATCGCATACGGTTTTCTGTAATAATGATGAGGGTCTTTGTTGACGATAACATTCATTCGTTTATCAACATATTCAAGAAGATCTGTTCTGTTTTTTCTTAAATACAGAGTAACGTCATATTTATCGTAGTCCAATACCTTCGATGCGGAAACAAGAGTTTTATGCACTCCGCCGATGGTCATATGATGAGCAACAATAAGCAACTGTTTTTTCATTTATAACAGCTCCATCCATTTCTTTGCTGTGTTTTCGAGTGAAAGAGTATGCCTGATTTTGACGGCGTTTTTTGAAAGTTTATCGGCAAATTCTTTATCGCCTGCAATTTTTTTCATAGCTTTACTCATTTCGTCGGCATTGCCGACCGGAGTGAGAATGCCGTTTTCATTATTGTCTATAACCGCATTTGCTCCGCCGATGGGGCAGTCTGTGCAGATAACGGGCATACCGATTGCCATTGCCTCAAGCATAGCGTTGGACATACCTTCATAATCCGATGAATTGACATACATAGCATCACGGATAATCTGGCTGTGAACCTCTGTACTGAACGGTAAAAAGTCGATATATTCAGCAATGCCAAGCTTATCTGCAAGGGCTTTTGTTTCAGTGAGTGAAGCTCTATCGTCATCGTTTTGCGGTTCGCCGATAATTTTGAGCCTGTAATCGCTGAATTCCTTATGGAATCCTGCAAATGCTTCAACAAGCACAGGCAGGTTTTTCTGCCTTGAAACACGGCAGAATGTAGCAACATATTTCTCTCTTTCGCCGAAATATGGTTCGGGGAGTTTATCGTTTATGGGGTTGAAAATAACGGTTCCTTTTGATGAAACATTATCGGGATAAGCTGCCATTGCATTGTTGGTCTGGAACACAACCGCATCGGCACGCTGGTAGTATTTTTTAATAAATTTATAGCCGTAGCGCTTTTTCAGAAGGCGTTTCGGGTCGCCTCTTTCGGAAACAACAACTCTGTTGGACAGATTTTTTGCGGCAATCAGAGTCATCGGAACCGAGGGCTGAAGGAACGAGATAACAACTGTATCAGGTTCGCTTTCAAGCTTTTCTTTTAGCCTTTTTATTTCATTGTGATATTGAGAAACAAATGAAAGTCTGGCAAAGCAGGCGGGAACATTGAGTTTTAACATCTCAAAAGGTTTGCAAATCAGGGAAGAAATGATTTCTGCAGCTTTG
>JAEIGA010014500.1_pt1 | contig 11995 bp, 9 predicted proteins | sample 9270691 | NCBI WGS metagenome assembly JAEIGA01 (sample SAMN17057246, study PRJNA624740) | gut metagenome | biome: biome; isolation source: fecal sample | host: Bos grunniens | place: China: Xizang | collected 2019
CAATGTACAAATGGGCGTGAAGGCTGTGAAGGCTGTTAAGAATGGTCAATTGGTAATTACTATTGATAATGTTGATTATAACGCTACTGGTGCGGTAGTAAAATAATCTACCACGAGATAATATGAATGAGAGGTTGCTCGTAAGGGCAACCTCTTTTTTTGTTAAAATAGCCGACAAATTTGCATATTCACATATTTTTTTGTAATTTTGCCGCGATAATTGTATAATTTGCGTAAAAAGTATAAAATAACACCAATAATTTCAATAAAATCAACTGTATGAAAAAGATTTTTTCTTTATTTTTGCTCGCTTGCTTGTCATTAGCAGTTGCTGCTCAGACCAAGCCACAAGCCTTGAAAACTATCATGGCTAAAGAGCACTTGAGCAACACTTTGCATTCCTTGCAGAAACCTGCTCACCAACAAGCAAAACTTGTAGCTCAGCAACCTGCTGAGTGGACATCTGTTGCTTATAGTGCAGCAAAAGCTCCTGCACAACTTGCTGGTTTGGATACCACAGAAGTGTACTTTGAATCTTTCTACGAGGATCCTTACTTCATTCCTGCTGACACCGTGGTAGGTCGTAATGGTAACACTGTAATCACCCCAGCTGAGTGGTATTTTGTATTGCGCAATGAGCGTTACCAATTCATCTTTGACATCATTAACAATGTCAATCCTGAAACCATGGCTGGTACCTACACCGAAAAGGACTTGGAAGAATGGTACTCATGGTGTATGTTCCCAGAGGCAAACGGTGACACTCACTACTACAAGACTTGTGATTTGACTATTACAGAGGAGCGTGTGAGTGAGTCGAGTGTTAAATATATCGTGGATGCTGTCGTTTTGGCCACCTGCGGTATTGGTGGCGAGGAGTATGGTTACTTCAAGCTTCACGCAGAGCACACGGTGGTTAAAGCAAAACAGAAATGGGATGTGGCTATCCTTAACTGCAAATTAGAAGCAGAGGAGGATCGTATCCGTATTTTTGGTCAAGATGATACAATTGCTATAGATTTGACATTCTATACTGAATTAGGTGTTGAGGGATATTACAGCCACAAACTGATGGATACAGAGAACAGTAAGATTGTTCATCGTGGCGTTGAGCGCGAAATTTCAACTTTGGAAGGTATCATTGCTGCCGCAGAAACTAATACTGGTGGCATGGCATATGTATTTATGTTTGAGTCAATGACAACCGACGCTATATTCTACAATGTGGCTATGGAGGCTCCAATTATTCCTACAGATACCGTTGAGATTTCTTGCATCAACATGGAGCTAGATGATTCGTGGGGAATGTCAGATGCTACTATTATTATTCAAGCTAGCAACTCAGATTACGAGATTTTGGCTGCTTATAATGACACTAAAATAAGCACTCCAAAAGTATATGGTTCAGATAAGTCTGCTGTAGAACTTACCGAATTGAAAGCAGATAAAGATATCACTTCAATGCAATGCACACTCTCTATTACAGGTAATGCATTGAAGGGATACGAAATAGAGATTGAGATGCTTGGTTCGGACCACAAGTACTATATCATGCATCTTGTGTACAAAGAGCCAGAGGTACAAGAGATTGTAACCTTGAACTTTACAGAGCCATCTAAATCTAATTTCTATATAGATCCTTTGGGTTCAAAGGAATTGCAATTGGCTAACTACAACGGCGAGTATTCTGTATCATTTGTTATTCCATTTATTGATCAAGTGATGGATGGTGAGTTTGGAAAAGCAGAATTGTTTGAGGATCAAACATTTATTGTTCATCATAAGATTATAGATGGTGCAACAGAGGATGAGACTGTAACTTTTGCAAGTGTTACAGGTAAAATCTGGCAGGCTAAGGATTCTACCTTCCTGACAGCGTCTGTTCTAGGTTTTAATGGTGTACAATATGAGATTTCTATGTTCCATACTATTCCTACTCCAACAGAAGTTGTTGCATATACCTTTGATGGATTAGGCGATGACATAGTTGACCTCCAAAACGCCGTTTCGCAATCTGGCATCTTCATCTTGGACGCTATGAGTGCAGATGGTTTGTTGATGGCTAAGGTCAATGTAGAGCGTATTGAGGATGGAACTATTGCTGGCACATACTACAATGATGGTAAATTCGACCACAGCGACTTCTACCCAGTAGATACTTGGGTGAAGGTTTGGAATGCAACAACCAAAGAATACGATGAGTATTCTGTACAAAAGGGTACTATGACCGTTAAGCAAGAAGGCGATGTCGTGACTGCAGTAGCATCTTTCATCTGCGACAATGCAGTGCAATACGATCTCACCTTCATTACTGAGTACGCACGCGAGCGCATCGCATTCGATTCTGAAGAAGGCGGAGTGGACTATACATATGCACCAGAGTCTTACTATGAGTTTACAACAGATTATGTAGAGAGCCATAACCAACTATATTTTGACATGTTGGCATCAGACTATTCGAATGTATTAGCGATGGTGTTCTTTGTTGATCATGTGGATTCTGAAATTACTGTTCCAGAGGGTGTTTATCCTATCAATAATTCTATGGAACTTGGCACAGTATATGCAAGTCCTGGCGTAGCGGTAGGTGGTGGTCCTATTCAATCGTATTTCTGCTACACCTATGTACAAGAAGATGGCATTTATTATGATGAAGCAGGTCTCTACTGCCTTGTAGATGGTACAGTGACAGTTAAGAAGGTTAATGGTAAATTGAGCGTTGAAGTAGATGCAGTCAACTCATATGATTTGCCTGTGAAACTCCACTACAACTCAGTTGACAACGCTGTTGAGAATATCAACGCAGACAATACTACCATTAGCAAGCGCATTATCAACGGCCAATTTGTGATCATTCGCAATGGTCAAACATACGATGCTACTGGTGCTCTCGTAAAATAATCTAGACGAACTAGTAGTCTAGATGCTCTAGATAATCTAGCAACATACAAAACAGCGTGGTTGAAAAACCACGCTGTTTTCATATCCATCTCTTATTCAAACACGCACTATTCACGCACTATTTACGCACAATACACGGACAATAAACGCACTATTCAGATACCTTATAGCCGAGAATGTTGTAGCATTCACCTAGTTTGTGTATCAGTAGTTGACCATTGCGCAACACCTTTTTAACTCCTGAACCTTGAACTTCTGAACCCTCAATATTCTCCACTCTCGTTGCCGCAGGTGAGAAGTCGTATTTTGCAGTAGCAGTTACAGTTGTACCATTATATGTAATGAAGTTCAGCGAAATATTTCCCTCTTCGTCAATTGTCATTTCGCCACTATTCATACGCCACATATGTATTGGCGTAACAATACCGTTTTTCAAGTCATCAGACACGGCATAAAATAATCTAGAGCCACCTATGGTTTCTTCTTCATCGATACGATAACCTGCTGTGATGGTACCCTCTGGAGCGGATATCGGGTATGGGGTATGGGATATCGGGTATACACCCGGCTGCAATACACTATCCGTTGTGTTCACACACACATACCCCACCTGTTTGCAAATGCCAAAATAGCTAGTCTTAATCGTTTTAGAGGAGGTTAGCATCATCTCCAGCTGACCATTGCTTAATCTCGTCACTTTTACGTTATCAAAACTGATATTCGTATAAGGTCCTTTACTCTCGGTGATGCCGTAAGGTCCGTATTGTTCTCCTCCCTCTGTACCAGCTATCAAGGGGGCTTGTTCTGCGTTGATTATCGGGCTTTTCTCTATCGGAGTCAAATAGGCTACAATGCAGCAGTTTTCTGGTGTCCATTCTTCATCAATAACATAACTTGTCGAATAATGATACGCTTGATTCTCGACCTTTACAATATCTCCAAAAGTATTGGTCAGCAAGTCTCGTACCACGCGAGGGTGCATATATTCGTTCCATTTGGCTCCTTTCCACGAGCAATAGGCATCTTCTTGCTTGCCCACCAAGCGATTTTCCTTGATTAATATACTTAGCAAGTATTCTGTTCTATCCTTATTGGCTACTTGGCCATTCACGGTCACATTTAGGCGGCGGGTGGCTGCATCAAAAGTATGATTAATCACAAGGGAAGCTTCTGCCGTGGTATCATCTTTCACCACTAGATTCTCAATAGTCCAAGCTCCGATGACCATTAGCCCATCTTGCTTCGTGCGATTGAATACTACGCTTGGCACAGTATTCATTCCAAAGTAGTTCTTTGCAATGGTATTACCTTCTGGGATGGTGTATTCATCTGTACCATAAATAGCATGATAGCTCACCCAAATATAGGGGGTGGTTTGCTTATTCAAATACTCCGAAATATATTTCATGCCCATAGGACATTGATTGCAATTTTCGCTCGTAAAATGCTCTAATAAGAACTTCCGAGGAAAAAATGTCGGCACTTCTTGTGCCGACATTTTCACTACTGCTAGTAGCAGTATATATACCCAAATCTTTTTCATTCAGGTGTGCAATAGATTACTTGGTATATAATACCATTGCAGACTGCGCAGCTACCTGCGCAGTACCTGCTATTGTTTTGCTTTGGTTAGCAGGGCATTTGCCGTCTGCACAAGCAATGTTGAATTTACCTTCAGGCAATGTAACTTTTACCGCTTTGGTTTGAGCATTTAGAATAACAACAATAGTTTTCCACTCATCACCTACGGCTTCGCCATTCAGTTGGTAAGCTACCACACCTTCTGCCGCAGGCAAGAAGTGAACATTTTGGCGAACCAATTCTGCTTTACCCATGTGGAACGCAGGGTGCGCTTTGCGCATAGCAATCAGGCCTTGGTAGTATTTAAACAGGTCGATATTCTCTTGCTTGAGTGTCCAGTCAATAGCATTGATATCGTCTGGGCTGCAATATGAGTTGTGCACACCTTTCTTATCTCGTGCAATCTCCTCGCCACACCATAGGAAAGGCAATCCTTGAGATGTCAATACTGCAGTTTGAGCGAGTTTGCTAAGTTTTACCAGTTCGCCAGCAGCTAATTTCTTAGTAGCTTTTAGGCGGTCGGTTAGCATCATATCATCGTGGCAAGATACATAAACGATTGCTTGGGTAGGCTCAGCAGTCCAAGGTTGTTTAGAGTAGTTGACATTCTCCATATTCACTTCTGGGTGTTCAATACAACCTACGATACCAAACTTAACACTTTCCTCATGTCCTTTTTCACCTACGAGGAATGCACCTTGGTGGTTATCGTGGAAAGGACCACGCAATCCATCTCGCATATCATCGCAGAAAGCACCAATACCTGGGAGTTTTTGCATATTAGCCTTCATGGCTAATTCATCGCCAGGGTATAATGGTCCGCCAGCAGCCCATCCTTCGCCGTAGAGCAAGAGGCTTGGGTCGATGCTATCGAGCATCGCACGCACTTGGTTCATGGTCTCGATATCGTGAATTCCCATCAAGTCAAATCGGAAGCCGTCCATATGGTACTCTTCAATCCAATAGCGGCATGACTCGATGATGAATTTGCGCATCATAGCTCGCTCGCTGGCAGTCTCATTGCCGCAACCAGAAGCGTTGCCTAGGTCGCCGTTCTCGGTATGGCGATAGAAGTAGTCTGGTGCTGTTTGTGTGAAATTGCTATTCTCCACATTGAATGTGTGGTTGTATACCACATCCATGATCACGCGGATACCAGCTTTGTGCAGAGCTTGGATCATTTGTTTCATCTCCTTGATACGCACAGCAGGGTCATAAGGGTTTGTGCTATATCCGCCATCAGGTGCGTTATAGTTGACAGGATCATATCCCCAGTTGTACTTGTTGTCGCTTAGACGCGTCTCATCTACTGATCCGTAGTCATACGAAGGAAGGATTTGTACATGTGTCACGCCTAATTCAACGAGGTGGTCAATACCAGTGGCAAGACCTTCTGCGGAGGTAGTACCATGTTCTGTCCAACCTACGAATTTGCCTTTGTTTTGTACGCCAGAACTTGCATGAATAGTCATATCACGATGGTGCATTTCATATACAATCGCATCTTTTGCACCCGTAAATGCTGGACGAACATCTTCTTCCCAACCTTCAGGATTAGTAGTAGCAAGGTCGATGATAGCAGCGCGACGACCATTCACACCTACTGCTTTGGCAAAGATACCTGGGGTCTCGTGTAGGGTCCAACGAGAGGATGGTTCCTCAATTTGGAAGGTATAGTATTGACCATTCAAATCTCCCTTCACGGTCTTGATCCAACTACCGTCGTTTTGGCGTCTCATCTTGAAGGTTTGTAGAGGTTCTACAGTAGTAGCATCTGCATAGATATTCAGCTTTACGGCATCTGCATTAGGGCTCCATACGGAGAATGTGGTTTGTTCTGGTGAGTAGAGCATCTCATCCAATGAGCCTTGTTTTACTGGATAGGCATCCACATTGTCGTAATGTGGTTTTTGTTGGCAGCAGCCCATAAATGTAGCTACCATAGTCATCATAATTAGTACTTTTTTCATATTGATAAAAATTTGTTTAATTTTGCATTTTTAGTTGTTGTAAATCTACCTTCTCAATGCGTTGTTCGGCATATTCTTTGGTCACTTCAAAGGTATCACCTTGTTTGTTGGAAGAAGGTAGTTCGAACATCACATCAATCATCACAGTTTCCATCAATCCGCGTAGTCCTCGTGCTCCCAGCTTGTTCTCAATGGCCTTATCTACCACATAATCTAGCATATTCTCTGCAAATGTGAGTGTAACCCCATCCATCTCCAATAGTTTTTGATATTGTTTGGTGATAGCGTTCTTAGGTTCGGTCAAAATATTGCGCAGAGTTTGTTTGTCTAGCGGTTTGAGGTAGGTCAAGATAGGCAGACGACCTATAATCTCTGGGATCAATCCAAAGGACTTCAGGTCTTGTGGAGCCACATATTGCAGCAGATTGTCCTTGTCAATCTTTTGTGCTTTCTTTTGTGCATCAAATCCTACGACTTGCGTATTCATTCTTTGTGCGATTTTGCGCTCGATGCCATCGAATGCTCCTCCGCAAATGAATAGGATATTGCGTGTATCAACATGGATGAACTCCTGTTCGGGATGTTTGCGTCCGCCTTTTGGTGGCACATTTACGACAGATCCTTCTAGGAGTTTTAGCAATCCTTGCTGTACGCCCTCGCCTGATACATCGCGTGTTATGCTAGGGTTCTCGCTTTTGCGTGCGATTTTGTCCACTTCGTCAATAAAAACGATGCCTCGTTGTGCTTTTTGTAGGTCATAGTCTGCGTCTTGTAATAGGCGCACTAGCAATGATTCCACATCTTCTCCTACATATCCTGCCTCTGTGAGAGCGGTAGCATCAACGATGGCAAATGGCACCTTCAGCAGTTTGGCTATTGTGCGAGCGAGCAAGGTTTTACCGGTACCCGTAGAACCTACGAGTAGGATATTACTTTTCTCAATTTCTACGCCATTGTCGTCTTTTGGTTGGAGTACACGCTTGTAGTGATTGTACACGGCAACTGACAAGAATCGTTTGGCTTGATCTTGTCCGATGACATATTGATCCAAAAAGGCTTTGATATCTGCAGGTTTAGGTAGGGTCCCGAGTTCAAGTCCTTCGATTTCGGTTGTTTGAGGTTGATGGCTCTGCATCTCCATGATCATCAGGTGGCCTGCCTCGATGCATTCATGACAGATATACACGCCTGGTTGTTCGGCGCGAAATAGGTTCTCCATTTCGCGCCCACAAAATGCGCATTTTTCTAATTTCTTCTTTCCCATTATTTCCTTTTAGTGTAAAGTGCATAGTGTATAGGCTAGGGATTTTTGCATCCTCTAAACACTAAATGTACACGAGTTTAAGAGTGATCGTTTGAGCGAATACGAGATAAGAATAGCGAAGTGTCCACTAAACTATTTTTTCGTATATACCTTGTCAATCATACCATATGCCATAGCCTCGTTGGCTGTCATCCAATAGTCGCGATCAGCATCTTGGCGAATTTTGTCCATGGTTTGACCAGAGTGGTCTGCAATGATTTGATACAATTCGTCTTTGAGTTTGAGGATCTCTCTTGCAGTGATTTCAATATCAGATGCTTGTCCTTGGATGCCTCCTAATGGTTGGTGTATCATTACACGGCTATGAGGAAGAGCTGCACGCATACCCTTTTCGCCGGCAACTAGCAACACAGCGCCCATAGATGCTGCCATGCCTGTACAGATGGTGGATACACGAGAACCAATGAATTGCATTGTATCGTAGATACCCAAGCCTGCATATACGCTACCACCAGGGGTGTTGAGATAGATATTGATATCGCGATCAGAATCTACGGAGTCAAGGTACAATAACTGAGCTTGTATCACATTGGCGGTATAATCGTTAACCTCTGTGCCAAGGAAGATGATGCGGTCCATCATCAGTCGTGAGAAAACATCCATTTGTGTGACATTCAGCTGACGCTCCTCCAGGATAGATGGACTGATGTAGCTGGCTGATGCATTCATGGTTTTTTCCACATGCATCGAATTCATACCTTTGTCAACGGCAAATTTTAAAAAATCATTCATAATTATTAGTGTTTGGGTTTATATAGATTAATAGAGTGGCGAATAACTATTATCTTGAAGCATTATGGTCTTATACATAGCATCAAATAGGCTCATCTTCTCGGTGGAATCACCAGCCCAACCAGCCAAAATAAAGTTATTGTTACGCAAGCTGATCACACCTTTCGCAAATTGTATTCCGTGTAGGTCCTCGCCAATGAGTTCGTCTATATCTTGTCCGGTAAAGGTGAATGCAAAAGTATTGTTGTCCACTTTGCTTAATTTAGCGCTAGCTTTTGCATTCATATCATCTGCGGATATTTTAGCAGATAGAGCCAAAGTATTCTCATTAGCCTTGTACAATACAAAACTCATCTCGCCATATTCTCCACCAAGGACTCCAGAAATGAGAAGTGTGACAGACTTGTTGTCCACTTTATGTAGTTTGCAATTGAGCATATCAGTGTCATCCCAAAGAATGAATTCTGCATAGTTGTTAGTTAGGTTAGACACCTTGATTTTTACCCCTTCCTCGGCTGATAATTTATCTAGCAAACCTAACTTAATGGATTGATAAACAATGTCAAATGTTACATCATAAAGTGCATTTACCCCCCAATCAAAAATCTTTGTAGTCAGGGCCCAAGCGATTTCTTCGAGGCTCATTTCAAAGAAATTGATACCTTTTATATTCAAGCGTTCTAGTTGCCATTTGTCGAAGTTCCAATCTTCGAGATTCAGCTCGCTGAGACCTAATTCGTCTTTTAATTCTTGTCCCAAACTTTCATTTTGAAGGCCTACCAACACCTCTACGCATGCATCTAGGATCTCTTCGTAGCTTATTCCTTCTTCTTCTAACGCGTTTTTCAGGACATTTTGCTTGATTTCTACCACTATCATTCCGTTCTTAGGTGTTTGCTCATTGTCAACAAAAATGTGTGCATTGATACCTTCTTCTACTGTTTCGCATGTTGCTTGGAATCCGCTAGGGTATTTGCATCTCATTCCCATTCGGTCATATGTTTGGGTTAATGCTTGTGCATTCAATACTACGCTACTTAATACCATTGTGATTAATAGTGCAAGAGTCTTTACTTGTTTCATAATAAATTTAAATTTATGGGTTAATATTTCTTTTTAATAGTTTCTTATAATGTGTTTATTAGCATCTCGCATCCCTCTACTAGATCCTCATATGTAGTCTCAAAATCACCTGTATACCATGGATCAGCTACATCTCGATTCAGTAATCTGCGAATCTTAGGTTGAGCTAATGCAGTATCTCGCTGTATGATATCATCGTTTAGCACGCGGCGTAGGTTGCGGATATTGTATTCCTCCATACATAGAATCAGATCAAACCGATCATAATCCTCGTTGGTTATTTGGCGAGCTGCGTGACGGGTAAAAGGCACGCCATGTGCTGTCAAACAGCGTTTGGCAGCAGGATAGATATCGTTGCCAATCTCTTCGCGTGAAGTGGCGCATGAGTCTATTGCATACTTATCCTCACACCTTGCTTGAGCCACAAAATGGCGCATAATCATCTCTGCCATTACGCTGCGGCAGATATTGCCGTGACAAACAAATAATATTTTCTTCATATATTCTATTATTAGACCGCCTTCGGCTGTCAGACCATTGACATTGTCAGAACGCTACGCTGTCAGACCGGCTTCGCCTGTCAGATATCTTGAGTCCGACAGCGACGTAGCCGTGGTCTATTATTTAAATCCAAATACAAAGTACACCGCTGCAATCAAACATAGTCCAGCTACAATATGGTTCCACTTGATTTGCATCTGAAATGCAATCACAGAGAAGAGTATGAATACTACCAGAGTGATTACTTCTTGCAAAATTTTGAGTTGCATCAAAGAAAATGGACCACCATTACCATCAAAACCTATGCGATTGGCTGGTACTTGCAAACAATATTCAAAAAATGCTATACCCCATGAGAGTGTTATGACGCCAATGAGTGGTAGGGCTTTGAACCACGAAAACTCGGCCATCTTCAGGTGGCCATACCATGCTAGTGTCATAAACACATTTGATGCAATGAGTAGCAATATTGTATATAGACTGTTCATATGTTTTATTCGGTTAAAGGCGAGCCTATACTAGTCTTTAAACTCTAAACTTTAAACCTTTTTGGGTAGATAATCGGATTTGATATTCTCCATAGCTCCCCAAACAGAGTCGCGTATATTCGGATTGAGGTCTTGCAACTGAGCGATGAGTTGTTTGACCTTGTTGCGGCTACTAGCCTTTTCCAAAGGACAGAGTTTGACTTGCTTCTTGTAGCCACTCAACTCGGCATACAATTGAATATCCTTCTCCTCAATGAGGCACAATGGTCTAATCATTTGGATGGGCATCTTGTTCATTTGCAGCAAGGGTGGGATAGTAGCTACACATCCTTGGAATATGAGATTCATCAATAGTGTTTCTACCAAATCATCCTTGTGATGCCCTAATGCAATCTTATTGCAACCTAGCTCTTGAGCTACATCAAAAAGCGCCTTCCGCCTATACCACGAGCACAAGAAACATGGGTCTTTCGCCTTCTCGCCTTTTACATCTTCGCCGATTGCTGTATCACGAACTATTAATGGTACGCGCACGCGTGTGCAAAAATCTTCTAAATAACTCAAGTCGGAGTGGTAATCCCGCTCTTTCACTCGTATATGTACTGCTGTCACCTGAAAGCGAGGTACATATATCTGTGCGCGTTTTCCCAATAGCTCCACCAATGCCAGAGAGTCTTTTCCTCCACTTAATCCCACCAAAATATGATCACCCTCTTTGATTAACCCATAGTCGGCGCATGCTTTGTGAAAGCGCTTGGTCAAACGAGCGTGTAATTTCAATAGTTCTTTATCCTCTTCTGAATGTTGCATAAAATCAAATCGGCTACAAAGATACATAAAAATTGCCAAATTTCATACAAAAACGCAAGAAAAATAATTTTTTATCATTTTTTTGTTAAAAAATTTGGTCATGTTTGGATTATCATCCTTGCATTTAGCGGCCCACTTGTACCTTTGCAAAAACAGTTTTTTGTGCCAATTCTCCCGAAGTTACGGTCGCAAAATGCAGTGAATGCCCTCATTTTTGCCTTGAAAAAAGCAGTTTTTCAAAAAAAAATGCATTTTTTTGTCAAAAAATTTGGTCATGTGCATTTTTTGTTGTACCTTTGCACCCGCTTTCGAATGAGAGCGATGTTCTTTAACATTTTGCGGCAATAGCTCAGTTGGTAGAGCACAACCTTGCCAAGGTTGGGGTCGCGAGTTCGAGTCTCGTTTGCCGCTCTAGAAATGAGCAGGACATTGTTCCTGCTTTTTTTCTAAAAAGTTCTTTGTAAACGCTTCAAGAAACAGCGACAAAGTCGCGCCCAAATGGCGGAATTGGTAGACGCGCTAGTTTCAGGGACTAGTAACCGCAAGGTTGTGCAGGTTCGAGTCCTGTTTTGGGCACTGACAGTACGCGTAGGTGGTGAAATTGG
>JAEIGA010014501.1_pt1 | contig 11994 bp, 17 predicted proteins | sample 9270691 | NCBI WGS metagenome assembly JAEIGA01 (sample SAMN17057246, study PRJNA624740) | gut metagenome | biome: biome; isolation source: fecal sample | host: Bos grunniens | place: China: Xizang | collected 2019
AATCTCTGACTTTACAATTTGGGGTTATCTTATGCAAAAAGACAAGAAAAAGCATAAAAAGATATGCTAAAACGCAAAATAAACGCACAAAAACTTGTGCATTTAGAAATATTGTTGTATCTTTGCATCAGAAAAAGAAACAAACAACAAATTAAACCCCAAGTCCCGGAAGGGCGACAACAAAATGGAGACTTACAACATCATCGAAGTAAACAAGACCACAGGCGAGGAAAGAGTTATGTTCACAGCAACAGGATGTTGCACAGGTGGAATCACAGTAGCACTCGAAGCAATGATAGCAGCTCACCCAGAAAACGGATACTACGCAGACCAAATCTCTTAAACCCCCACTGGAGCGGGCGACCGCTCCCACCCTTCAACAATAAGTCAAACCCCTAAAAGCATAAAGAATTATGAAGACTACAGCAAACAACTTCGAGACTTTTAAGGCAAACCTCTACAACTTCATTTCAGAGGCTATCAAGAAGAATATTTCAGGCAGCATCATCGCTGACACCCTCGAAGGTTTTGGAATAAATCGCGAAGCAGCTCTCACAGCAATCGCAATGGTTGGAACAAAGCTCAACCTCGAAGCAAATCCAAGCATGACATGGCAAGAGGCTTTCAAAGCCTACGCTTTCTAAACCAAACGGGGAGGGCAACCTCCCCACAATTTATAAAGTGCTGGTTGTTCTTGACCGTTACATATAAAAAGCCCAGCGAGGCGCGATAACTGGGTAATAAGGATGTAATGCCAGAGTAGTACATTAAAGAGTCTGTGCCATAGCCGCCAGCACTTTTAATAAAGAATAGACAATGAAAGTACCCATCGAAATTGCCGTAGCATACTCACTTATGAGGAAGCAGGCAGAAGAAAATGCCAAATTTGATTTGGTTGCATGGATCAGAAACAAAATAAAAGAAAAGGAACTATGAACAAGGAACAAGCAGCACAGCGCATAGGGCAGCGTATCACTGCCCTGCGCAAAATGGCAGGTATCAGCCAGCAGGAACTCGCCGATCATGCCGGGCTGACACGTCAGCACATCGGGCGCATAGAAAAGGGTGAACTCGTTAGCGTGGCCTACGTCACCATCCAGCAGATCGCCGAAGCCCTCGGCATGACGGTTGACATCATCGACCCAGGACTCACAGACCTGGCACCACTGAAACGGCTGGCACCGTAAGACATCACGAACATTATTAACCCAACAGAATGGAGCAACTGAGCGCATCGGTTGCTCCCTTTGTTTTATCAATAATTATTATGAAGATACCAAAGATTAAAGAAGACGAGAGCCTGGGCATGTGGCGCGAGAGGCTGGCACAGGAGTTCAACCTGGATGACAGGATGAAGGAATTGATTCGTGAGGTGAGTGTGACATCCTACATTCATGGCACGAACACGACGCATGAAATTCTAAAACAGGAGGGTAGGAAACGGATTAAATAAAAGGAATTATGACAGAGCAGGAATTTGACCAGCAGGTGTGGCGGCGGTTTGACGTGGTGACCACCGACACGGGGATTGAGACAACGGTGATGAATGTATGCTTCTCGACGCGGAGCGTGCGCATCTACGTGAAGAATGCACCGCCGGAATGGTTACCGTGCAAGCGCATCGAGAAGCATACGACGCGCAAGGGCGACACAGCCGATGAAGGCACCATCATCGAGGAATTGCACAACAAGATCATGAAGCAAGACGACCAGATTGAGAGGCTGAAGAATGAAAAGTCGCAACTACAGGAGAAAATCAGCAAGAACTATCTGTCGGACATCCTCTGCGCCGTTAACATGATGAAGCAGGGACTGGCTGAAAAGAAGAACAAGATGGAGAAGGTAGAGCGTGGCCTTGACTTAGTGGTCAGCACGCTCGCGAAAATAGAGTAAACCCCTGCGGGTATTGTGCCCGATAGATAGCAAGCGGGAAACACCCGCCCAAGTAAGTATTAACGCCTAAAAAAGTAACACTTATGGCAAAAAGAAAAAACATGAAGGCTGACAAGCCTATGTTCGACGGACGTATATTGTTCGACGGCAACATTCAAGTAAGACTCCTTAATGGAGAAGTGAAAACCCTTCGCACTGACTTTGGCGGGCTTGCGCTGCATCGTGCAGATCCCAACAAAGAACTGCTGGTACTCACCGGCCGCTTCGTGGTTTACGACGAGATTCATACGGGCTACATTGTCCGCATGAAACGGTACGACTACATGGAGCGTCCGTGCTTCGGTCTGAAGCATGAGCCGGATGCGGATTCGTGGACGATTATCAACTACTGCGACGTGATAGCCTGGGGCTATGCCGACGGCGGGCTGAACGACCCGACGCTATTCTACAGCTGCCAGTCAACGGTTGCCGAGGAGATAGACCGCGAGCGTTGGCGGGCCGAACAGGGTATGAAGACTCACGCTGAGCGATTGGCCGAGATGGAGGCCGAAGCAGAGGAAGCCGACGGTAAGCAGGGCTTCGTGCTGAAGTACCGGCATAAGGATGATAAGGTTGAGACGGAAACGTCGTGGCCTTTGAAGCCGGAGTTGCTGGAGAAGGTGCGGAAGTACCTGGAGCCGACGTTGGCGAACTTCCTGTCGTTCACCCACGACCAGCCGGACGTGAAGGAGGTTCATTACTTTACGGAGGTGACGCACTGGGAGGCGGATGACGATGAGACTGCCGGAGATGCGGCGGGCACGGTAACGACTGAGGAGTAGCCTATGAAGCCGACGCGAAACAGGGTGATGTGCCCGGATTGCGGTCGTGTGAAAATGCTCTTCGTGAGTGAGAAGAAGGCGCAGGGGTTCATTTTGTGGAACGGCCGAGAACTGCCGTTCGGGGGTGACCGCCTGCGCCCTTATTTTTGCCCGGCCTGCGGCGGGTGGCACGTCAGCCATTTGGAGTACAAAGCGGACTATGAGGGCCGCACGGACAGATTGATTGATGAATTTAAGAAACGAAAACGATGGATGAAAATGTAGTGAAGGATATGGTGATAGGTAGTCATAATTCGTGGTCGTATCTGCGGCCAAGGCGTTGGTGGATGCGGGCGATAGGGTTCGCGGCCAGGTGTCAGCGGGTGGATGTGCGTAAGCAGTACTGGAAGTACGGCGTCAGGTGCTTTGACTTGCGGATCAGGCTTGACGTCGATGGGGGCATGATAGTGGCGCATGGGGCCGTGGAGTACGTGATGATGTCGGAGGGTATCTGGGACGACCTGAAATGGCTCGACGAGAAGGGTGACTGCTACGTCCGGGTGCTGCATGAGGCACGGACACGGAAGCAGTACACGGATGAGAGCGTGAAGGCTTTTCGCGCGATGTGTCATACCTTTGTGCAGAACTTTCAGCATACGCAGTTCTGGTGTGGTAGGAATCTGTTTGATTGGAAGGTGGACTATGAATTTGGCGAGGAGCCGACGTGTGAGGAGATTTACGGGAGCGTCGTCAAGGGGAAATGGCTGTACGGGTGGTGGCCGTGGTTGTATGCGGTAACGCATAACGGAAGGATTTATGAGCGTGGGACGGACAAGGACGTTCTGCTTGTCGATTTTGTGGATATTTTAATGGTTGACTATGAATAAGACGAAAGAGAAACAACTAAAAAATAATAAGGAAAGATGAAAAAGGCGGTTTTGTTTTTGATGGTGACAGTGGCGATGGTGCTGGTGTCGGCATGTAGGAGTGTGAAGTATGTGGAGGTGGAGAAAGTGAGCAGGGACACCGTGTGGCGAAACCACACGGCGCATGACTCCATCTATCTGAGGGATAGCGTCTATGTCCATGAGTGGGCGGCGGGTGATACGGTGTATGTTGAAAGAACGCGGTGGCTGACGAAGTACGTGGAGCGGCTGCGGACGGATACCGTTTACATGGCGCGGGTAGATACGGTGGTGAAACCAGTGGTCGTCGAGAAGGAGAAAGGCGACAGCTGGGTGGATAAGGTGAAGGAGCTGTTCTGGACGGTGGCCATGATGGGTGCTGTCTTGGTGCTGTTTGTTTTTGCTTGGAAGACGAAATAGTAAACCCGTGAGGCGTTTTGGAGGGGATGGTAGAGAGGACTCGCGGAAAAGCGCGAGGCACAGAGAAATGGCGAAGAATTACTCGATAACATTCAAGAGCCTGCGGGCGGGAACTACCTACGTTGTCAACATAGGCGGCGGGACGGGCGAGGCGGTGGCCCTGAAGGGCGCGGCCTCGCCGTTCGTCACGCAGGAGGACGACGACGAGGATATGTTCAAGCCCGTGAGGACGCAGACGGGCTACGTCCGTATCATCGACGACGGGCTGGCCGCTGACGGCGTGACGGCGTTCGACTGGAAAGACCTCATACCTGAGACAGACACTTCGAGGCCGGTGACGCTGACGGCTTTGCCCGTCGGACAAGCGACGGGCACGGTTGTTTGGCAGGGATATATGCAGCCGCAGACGTTCAGCGGGGTGCTGTATGGTGGGGCGCAGGAAAGGGAATACCCGGTGCAGTGCGGACTGAGCTCGCTGGATAGTATCGACGTTGATACTTCGCTGTCATCCCCTCAGAATTTCGCATACATTCTATATATGTTTTTCCACGACCTGTCGGCGCAATACGATACGTTCAAGTTCCAGGGCGGTTCGTATGCCCGTGGCTGGTTGATGATGCGCACCGATATGCGCAATTTCTTGAAGGATAGCGGAGATATAAGCTATAACGCTTTCGAGGCACTTCAGGAGATATGCCGATATTGGGGATGGACGGCACGGACGCAGGGGCAGACGGTTTTCTTCACTTGTATGGACGATGCCGTTGAGCAGGACTGGCTGACGCTCGACATCACCGACCTGATGTACCTGACATCAAGCAGCGGCACCGTCAGCGGCGCAGAGAACGAGGTGGTGTTGCAAGGAGACATTTTTATCAGTATGGATAATGAAGAGTCGGTCGTCTATGGCCCTAACCGTGCCGTCGTCAAAGCTGACGTTAATCCTGTTGATACCGTCATAAAGTTTGCCCCTGAAGACTTGGAGGAAGAGATGGGTGATCCAAGCATCTGGGTAGGCAGCCAGTCGGACGCGAGCGTTGGATACTACCGAACTCAGACGAAGTACTACCTTGGAAATAACAGCAAGAATATGTCGGCGATGTCGCAGAACTCAGGCGGTTTCGAGCGTCGGGTCATCTATCAGTCAGCCGACACCGACACACCAACGAATGCCGATGTCATCAAGATAGGTGCATTGCCTGGTAACTACGTCTTGGCCAGTATCGAGACGAAGCGCGTGATGACCTACAGCCAAGGCAGCATTGGTATCACAGGGCAGTTGTTCCAGGGTGCCAAGCCATTCGACGCAGACGGCGTTTCCATCCTTGCGCGGTTAGGTATCGGCATGTCGAGGGCAACGGCAAAGTGGTTCTATCTGTCGCGTAGCCCTCAGAGCGGTATCACCACGGCCATCAATAGCGGATGGACAACCGACGATAGCAACCGCTTCTATATATCGACCAACAGCAGCAGCATCGGCGGTGCAGCCCTCTCCGTGATTACGGGCATATCAGCACCAAAGAAACTTTCATTTAAGAAGATACCTGTCGCCGTGGCCTTGTATGGTTACCTCTATCTCGACATCTTTGGCATAGAAGGTGAGGATGATTTCGAGATTGCGAACCTTGAAATAACGTTCACACGCGAGAGCACAGAGCTTCCGACGACACCAAGTGAGCCACGGTCGCGCACATTGCCATACTCCGCTGAAACGGAGCATGAATACACGTCGGAGAATAACAGCGCGAGCGGCGACACATGGAACGCCGACTTGATCTTCGCTTCCGACAATTATATGCAGTACGGTTACGGCCTGCTGATGAACCCCAACGGTTCATTCATGGAGTATGCCGAATACGGTAGCGGTACTGCTGAATACCCAGAACAACACCTTGCCGACAGGGTGACGGCCTACTGGTCACAGCCTCGCAGACTATTGCGGACGGAAATGAATGTCGCAGCAGGGAGCGTTGCCGACGTGTCGCCCGTGGCCAAGGTGACGTTTGCCGGTATGGACTACTATCCTATCGGCATCAGCCGCGACTGGCGCGACGACGTGACGATGATGACGATGATAGACATGGAATAACGATAAAACAGCGATAAGATGGAACTGACGAGGGAAATAATTCAGCGAATGGTTGGCCGTGGGAATGGCGGCAGCGTGACGGGCGGCGGTAGTGGCGGTTCGTCGGGTGGCGGCGAAGGTGGCGGCGAAGGCGGCGGCGGTGGCACGTCGATTGTTGACTGGGCCAATATCACCAGTAAGCCGACGACCATCAGCGGGTATGGCATTACCGATGCCTATATCAGCGGCGGTGCCATCTACCTTGGCGGCAACAGTATTACACCGTTGGTGTCGGGCGACCTGAACGGATATGCTACGCAGACGTGGGTAGGTCAGCAAGGGTTCCTGACCTCTTCGGCCATCAGCGACATGGCCACAGAGACGTGGGTGCAGCAGCAGGGCTACCTCACGTCGTCGTCCATCAGCGATATGGCGACCAAGACTTGGGTGGGCCAGCAGGGTTACATCACGTCGTCGGCTATCAGCGACATGGCAACCAAAACGTGGGTTGGACAGCAGAACTACTTGACAAGTTCGGCGTTGAGCAACTATGTACAGAAGTCGCAGACGGCTGGACTGCTGAAGAATGACGGAACGGTTGACACTAACACGTACCTGACGAGCGTACCGAACAACTATCTTTCAGTGGATAATAACGGGATGCTGAGCCATCAGATACAGACGAACGACCAGCTTATCCTCTATGGCACTGGCAACAACTTCGGTGAGCTTGTCATCAGCGATGCAGCATTGTACGACGTACATTATCTGTCGGCTAATGCCAACGGCAAGATGACCTGGGACGGCAATGCCGTAGCCACTGAAACGTGGGTAAACAGTCAGGGGCACGTTGCATCGGCTGGTGCGCTGAAATATAGCGGAAACACGAAGGTAGAGGCAACAAGCGTCGGGGCTACTGTGACGGGTGTGCTGAGGTCTACCGCAGGCTTTACTGTTGACAATAGCTCTTACAATATATCTGTGAAACAATCGCTCGACGTGAGCGAGTCGTGGCCTGTTTATAACATACAATTCCTTGACACAGGAACGGCAACTGCTAATGTTTGTACGTTTGCCTTCAACGGCACAGTGGAATCTTCAAACGGATTCAAAAAAACGGGTTCCTCTGATAATAATGTGCTTCTTGGCGGCGGCGGTACGAAGGCGGTCAGCGATTTTGCCACTTGGATGGATAGTTTGCTGAGGGCAAAAGGGATTATCTTAATGAACGGAGATACACCCACTTTGAAATCACCCAAAGTAACTGTTGAATGTGTGAATCAAGGAGCAGGACGCTATTCGCTGAACTTCACTGGTAGCTACATCGACAGTTCGGATGTTGTGACTCCGTACGCTCCTACTCATTACGAATTTGACTCTGAAGTACGGGCGACGGCATTTAACGCTAACCAGATAGTTGCAAAGACTTTTGGTGTACTGAATTCTGATGATACTAACGGAGTTTATATACACTGGGACAGCAGTGGTTACCTCAATTTCAATGGAGATACCGCGTCGCCGAGGGGATATATCTTCGATGCTCCCGTAACGCAGTCGTCGGACGCCAGCCTGAAGAGCATTGTGAGCCACGCTGACTTTGAAGTTGACAAGTTGGCGACGCTGCCGCTGGTATGGTTTACATGGAAGAAGGACGAACGGCGGAGAATGCACTTCGGCTCGGTAGCCCAGGAGTGGCAGAAGGTGTTGCCGGAGGTGGTTGTCGACGGTCCTGACGGTATGCTGGCGATGGACTATGGTGCTGCGGCGATGGCGGCAGGCGTGACGGCGTGTCGTGAGGTGGTCAGGCTGAATGCTGAGATTGAGCGTTTGAAAGGAATGATTAATAACAAATAATAAAACGAAGGAAAGAAAATGAAGAAAGTGGATTTTTCGAAGATCGTCTTGAAGGACATTGAGGGTCGCGACGTGGTGGCTGACTTCAGCAAACAGCTTGGCAACCAGCTGTATATGCAGGGCCGAAACATTGAGGAGTGCGAGCTGGGTAAGAAGATTTACTTCATCGAGGGCGAGGTGGAGATGTCGGAGCAGGAGTGCGCCACGGTGAAGCAGGCTGTGCAAGGGTATAGCTATGTGGCGCGGGAGGCGATTTGTGCGGCTTTGTCGCGATGAAATCGCGACGCAAATGACGAAATAACCGAGTATTGATAAAAAAGAAAGTGAGGTCATTATGAATGCAACAACAACGGTAAGATCGGAGAGGGCTGACGAGCCGCGCACATTTCTGATGTCGCGCATTACGTTTGCAATCTGCTTTTTTGTGTCGGTGGGGCTGATAGTAGGCGGCTTCTTTGTCCCACCTATGGGCGTGATTGACGGGTCCTGCCTGACAGCCGTCGGTGAGTTGCTGCTGTTCCCCACCCTATTGTACGGCTACCGTGCCGTGGAGCTTGGCCTGCGGGTGAAGTTCCAGAAGGGAGAGACAAGCATCGAAATCTCGAAGCAACGCGAACATCACCACGAAGTGAATGATATTAACCCAATAGAAAGTGAAGCACTATGAATGTACCAGTGACACAACATTTTACAATAGAGGAATTATACGCCAGCCAGACGGCGAAGGCGAAGGGTATCAACAACAAACCCAGCGTGCAGCAGATGATTAATCTGGTGTACTTGGCGGCATACGTGCTGGAGCCGTTGAGGGTGGCAATGAACGAGCCTATCAAGATAGGTAGCGGATTCCGTTGTGAGGCTTTAAACAAGGCCGTCGGCGGCGTGTATAACTCGCAACACCTGAAAGGACAGGCGGCTGACCTCTGCATTGACGGGGACTTGAAGAAGGGCCGCAAGTGGTTTGAATACATCAAGAATCACCTACCATTTGACCAGCTGATTTGGGAAAAGAATCCGAAGACCGGGAATTATTGGGTACATGTTTCGTTCGTGTTCCCTGATTTCGGAAAGAATCGGAAGAAGGTGATTGACGGGTTGCTGAAGAAATAAGAATGATTTTTCTTTAATATGGTTAATAAATAGCAGTTTTTGATTAATTTTTAGTTAGTGTTTTAGGATTTGGGGACGCGGCGGCGTCCCATTTTTTTTGCCCGCCGGAGAAGTGGCTGGAACCGTGGGATTGGCGGTTGGTAAACCCGTGGCGCGTTTTTCGGGGGAGTGTATAAGGTAAGATAAAAGCGTAAAAATCATGAAATGGTTGACATTAGACTACATCAAGCAGCACTCGCGCATTGACTTTGACTGCGAGGACTCACTGCTTGAACTGTACGGAGAGAGCGCGGAGGAAACGGTGCTCGATATAACTCGACGGACGTATGAGGAGATTGTGGAGAAATGGGGCACGAAAGATAAGCCCGTACCGGCCAAGATTATCCATGCGTCGCTGTTGCTTGTTGAATTGAGCTATAACAATAGGTCTTCTGTTAGTCAGCAGAATTTGTATTACAATAATACTTTTGACATGCTGATTAAGCCGTACATGAAGCTGGCAGATGATGACAACGAAACAAGGAAGGAGGGATATGTATGATAGACAAAACGAGGATAGTAAGCAAGGGTGACATGGCCAAGTTCAGGCTTGTCATCACGCATGAGGACTTTGACCAGGAGAAGGACAACTACAAGGTGGTGCTGTCGTGGGGGCTGTTCAAACAGAGCCTGACGATTGAGAAAGCCGAGATGATTACCGACGAGGACGGGAATATCTACGTGGCGTTTGATACGTCGGGCATGTTGGGTATTGTGAAGGCTACCTGTATCTACGACGTGGTGGACGACGACATGGATAGCGGCGTGCGGCAGGAGGTGAACTACCAGTGGCTGTGCTTCGTGACGAGCAATCCAACGCCGCAGTTCGCCTGCGACTTCGAGGCAGGCGGCGACGGTCACGTCACCTATACACGGGTGTATGGCGGCGACGTAGGCACGGCCTATCTGAACCTGCGTGACAGCAACAAGCAGAACCTGCTGGATAGCGATGGGAACCAGTTGCGTGTACATAAGACGGATGATGATTATAATGATAAATAAGTACGGATATGGCAAGAAATTACGATTTGCAGAATACGGGGCCTGAGGTGCAGGCGAGACTGAACCGCGTGCCTGAGAATACGGAGGGGATCGCGGCCGAGCACGGCCGCGCTGTATTGGCCGAGCAGCAGTTGGACGAGCGGTTGAGCACCGTCGAGGAGTTGGCACAGATCAGCATCGACGGTGGGACTATCGGCATTGCTTCGCCGCAGGATTTTGAAGACCCCACCTCGGAGCAGAAGGCCAAGGTGGTGACGGTGGGCGCATTGATGGACGGGCCGGGCATTAACGTACATCTGACGGAGGCTGAGTATGACGAGCTGAGTCAGCAGGAGAAGATGAACGGTAGTTGGTACTTTATCGAGGAATAGGGCTATGCTGTATGTTAAGGGGAAATACATAGAAACCATCCACCACATGGGCAAGGAGATAGCTGAGGTGTATCACCTTGGCAAACTCATGTGGGCGAACATCATCAACGGCACTTGGGCAAGGTCGAAGCCTTGGACGAGGAGTAATCCGTGGTGATTGGTTTACAGTTTACGGTTTAAAAGATAAAAATAAAAAACACAGAATATGGCACAGGTTATAACGATTCAGAATCCGATAGTGGAGGGGGTTAAGCAGCCCATCCTCACATCGCTCGACCAGCCTTGGGGCGGTTTTAATGACACCGAACAGACCATCATCCCATTCGAGGAGGTTGGTTGTACCACTCCAGTCCCTCCTGGCAGGGAGTGGGGATTGACGCATGATGAAGTAGAGCGTTTCGCCAAGGCACAGCTTGGCGAGAAGATAGGGTCATTCTATCAGGACGGCGGCATCCTGTATGGCTTTGCCAACGATGCAGACCGCGACGCATGGATTGCCGAGCCTACGCCCGAACTTGTGATGTGTCAGACCAACCTGCCCGGTGGTGATACGCCCAGCGACGCGCTGGCCATCTACGGCATCGACTCAACCCAATACTACGCCAAGGGTGCTGCTACCGTGACGCTGAAGTTCAAGGTGCGCAACATTGTTGACGGTGAACCAAGCGAAGACATCAATGTGACACTGCTGAACAGTCAGGGCGGTTCGGTATATTACGAGTCGCGTCCTACACCAGATGCAGAAGGCGTATATACGATTACGTTCGACGGCTCATCATTGCGGAATGTCGCCAATACGTCGGAGCTGTTCACATTACGCGTTGACCGTGCAGGTGAGGAACGATTCACTACCCGCCAGCTCACCATGTACTGCGTGGACATGAAGCTGGTATTGGCACCTACTTATAACTTTGCCACTGTGAATCCTGCCAGCATCACCCATATAGCTACCTATGACATGCCAATCGGTATGAGCATCAGTCTGGTTGTTGACATCTACAACATGAGCAACCAGAAGGTGGCCACGCATGCAACGCCATTGAGCCGCGACGGAAGCAACCAGCAATACACCACACAACTGAGTTGGACGGGCGAGGCATTCGCACGTAGTGGTGTATATCGCTCAGTCGCTTATCTGGACATGGGTAACGGACTCGTTCAGAGTGCATCCGTCATCACACCGCTGATGCGCGTGACTGCTGCCGATAGCGCAGTGGTGGCTCTCGTGGCCATTGAGCCTATCGGAGAGGCTACGCTGTACGAGACGGTGACACCACGTTTCGCTGTCTATAATCGTGGACAGGAGAAGAGCGACGTCCGTATCACCTTCAATGGTGGTACAGCCACCTTATTAAATATATTTACCGACCGCATCTGTACGGAGTATAGCATGGTTGCAGAACAGGAGACGAATGTCCTGCGCATCTTGGCAGAGCGTGACGGTCAGGCAGTTGCATTCGCAGAAGATACCTTCACAGCCAGCGGAGAGTTCAACTGGACCGTCGAACCGGGCTATGAGGAATATCTGACGG
>JAEIGA010014502.1_pt1 | contig 11993 bp, 12 predicted proteins | sample 9270691 | NCBI WGS metagenome assembly JAEIGA01 (sample SAMN17057246, study PRJNA624740) | gut metagenome | biome: biome; isolation source: fecal sample | host: Bos grunniens | place: China: Xizang | collected 2019
ATCGCAAAAGTTATCAGCGATGATGAAAACGGAATTGTTTACGATACACCTATTGCTCTTAAAGGAGCAGTAAATGCAAGCGTAAACCCAAACAGTGATGTTGCCACAGATTATGGTGATAACGGAGTTTTCTTCGTTACAAATAACCGTGGTAATACTGAAATGTCAATGGAAATGATTGACGTAGACCCGACAGTCCTTGCACAGATGCTCGGACAGAATAAGGTAAACGGAATTACAATTGAAACTCCACTTGACCAGAGTCCATATTTTGCTGTTGGTTTCCGTGTATGGATTGCCGGAGAAAAAGACGGAGAAAGACGCTATCAGTATTTCTGGTATGCAAAGGGTAAATTCTCTGTACCAGAAACAGGCGGAAGCACAAAGACTGAAAGCATTGAGTTCGGTCATATCAATCTTACTGCACAGTTTGCGCAGACAATTTACAACGGAGTTATCTGTTCACACGCAAGAAGTGATGACGATGAAACTCCTGCAAGTGTTGTACAGAATTGGTTTAATGCTCCTGTTGTATCTGCAAATGCTGATACTTCTGCATTGACTGTAACTGCTTCACTTTCTGGCGGAAAAGTAACCTTTGCAGGAACAAAGGCAAGCGGTGAAGATTTCGTATTTGTTGCAGGTTCAATCGTAAACGGACAGACAATCGGAGTTCTGGATTCAGCCGATGCACTTATGGCAGGTTCTTATTCTGTAAGTGGTGATGAAATTGTATTCACACCATCGGGAACAGGAACACCTACAACTGCATTCGTAACAAATGGATTAAAGGATAATAGCGGAGTAGGTGCAACACCTATGATTGATGCTACACTTTAATCGGGATCGAAACAGTTAAAACAATCCCCGATTTAAGATTCTTATTTCGGGGATTTTTTTATAAAGAAAATTAAGGAGAATTAAATTGGGAAAAGAACTTGAAAAAGTAAAGGGCGAAAAAATCACACTTTCTGTAAAGGGTGAAGAAAGAGAATTGAAATTTGGTTTCAAGGTATGGGCTATACTTGAAGAAGAAATGGGCGGTTTAAAAAATATTGAAAAACTGGAAAAGCAAATTGAAGAAAAGCCGTTTAACACACTTCCTCATTTATTCTATCTTGCATTGGTAGATAAAGAAGGAGTTTCCGAAGATGATGTTCTTGATGATTACGGTTTGACCGACATTGAAGAACTCGGAGAAAAATTTTATAAACTGATTTATGGTTCATTACCCATAGACGAAAAAAAAGCGGTGAAGGAAGCGAAATAATAAACGAATTTCCTTATGCCTATTTAATTACGGAATGTCTTTTAATGGGCATAAGTGAATCGGACTTTTGGGAATCCACACCAAGAAAGATTTTAGCTTTAATATACCAAAAGAAAGAAATTGAAAAAGCGAAGATAAAAAATCAAGCTGTTTATATCGCTTGTATGGTTTGGGGAAAAGACCCAGACGAAATGGAAAAAAACGATGGACCTGTTGCGGGTCGTGATATACCGATTAGCGAAAGTCAATTAAAAAGCTTGATGTTGTAGGAGATTTGAAAATGGCAGATTATAACTTGAAAGCGGAAATTACTGCAGACGCAAGCGGATATGAAGCAGGAGTAAAGAAAGCCGAAAAGGCAAGCAAAAAACTGTCTACTACAATATCGGGTGTTGTAAAAGGGCTTGGAAAAAACGGGCTTGTCGGTGCATTAGGTGCGGTTGGTTTAGCATCACAGGGCTTGACTTCTACACTTGGTGCGGTTGTAAAAATTGCCCGCAAAGTTTCCGAAACAATGAATGAATGCACAAACGCATATAAAAATCAGCTTATAGCCGAAAGGGCTTTAGATACTGCCATTCAAAATAATCCATTTGTTACAGGTGCAAGTGCTGATGCCTTGAAACAGTTTGCAAGTGAAATGCAGAAAGTTTCTAATTATGGCGATGAAGAACTTATTCCTATGATGACTAATTTAATATCATTGGGAAGAACCGAAACAGAAACAATGCAGATAATGTCGGTTGCAATGGATATGTCTGCGGGAATGGGTATAAGCCTTGATACTGCCATAACTCAATTAAATGCAACCTTAAATGGCAATATTGGAAGATTAGGACAACAGAACGCAGAATTAAAAGATTTGACCGAAGAAGAATTAAAGCAGGGAAAAGCCATTGAAATACTCGGCGAAAAGTTCAAGGGGTTATCATCTGCAACTGCGGACACTTCAAAACAGTTAAAAAATATTAAAGGTGATTTTAAAGAAGCATTAGGACAATTTACCTTGCCAAGTTCTGATTTATGGAACAAGTTTTGGGCGGGCTTTTATGAAAGGGGAATTGAAGTAATAGGAAAAATTAATGCCTATATTGATGCTCAAACAATTGGAAGAAAATTAGCAAGCGAATATGTAAAACAGATAAAAGCAATCAGCACAGAAAAAGTGTATAACCCGGAAACGGGCATATATGATGTCAGGGATTTAGGTGCAAGGGTTAAATATATTCGAGAAGCATTGAAGGTATTATCTGACGAAGAGCTTGAAGCGTTAAATAATTATTTGAGTAGTCAACGAAGATTGAATGATGAAGAACAACAATTATTGAATCGTATCAAGGCAGAACAGGATTCCCGCTATCAAGGTTCTATTAATGCAAAAAAGGAAGCGGAAGATAGAAAGAAACAAGCGGATGCAGAAGCACAGATAACCGCAGAATTGCAGAAACAAGAAGAAGTAGCAAAGAAAAAAACAGATTGGGCTTCTAAACTTCTGGACCAAAGAATTGAAATGCTTGAAACTGAAAGGGATAGGGCAATGCAATATGCCGAGGAAGAAGGAAAAGAAACTTATACAATCTGGAGAGATTATAACAAAAAAATTCTTGAACTCAAATTAGAAAGGCTTGAAAAGGAAAAGGAAGAAGCCCTTGCAGAAGAAGGAATGACCGCAGATGATAAAATCAAGATAGAAGATTATTATAGCGGGGAAACAAAAAAGATTTATGATGATTTAGGACAGTACAAAAAAAAGAAAGATAAAGAAGAAAAGAAAGAGCTTAAAAGTAAATTAAAAGATATGCTTAAACTCGTTGGCAATTATGCGAAAGAAGTTGGAAAGGTATTAAACAAAATTGCAAAGGTTGTAAAGACAGTTTTAAGCACAATTAAAAATCTTGCAGTAAGCGGAAAAAATATCCTGCTTAAAATGTTTGATTTTAATATTGATGAAGCGTTAGATGCAATCCTTGTATTTGAAGATAAAATATTGACGTTTTTTGTTGAAACACTTCCGAAAATGCCAAACTTCGTTAAAAGCGTAGTTCAGAGTGTGAAAACCTTGCTTAAGACATTAAAGAATATAGTAAAGCGGGAAGATATTGCAAATTACCTTTATTCAATGATTAAAACAATAGGCGATAATCTGCCCGAAATGATGGCAGATTTATTAAGTTTGTTGACAGATTTATTCGGTGGTGCTTTAGATGGTTTGATTGCTTGGCTTAATGAAGATGGATTGGTTACATTGTTAGGTGTAATTCTACAGATACAGAAAGCCTTAGAAAATTTTGTTGCAGATAACCTTGCAAAGATTGCTGATTTGTTAGAAGCACACATTGACGATTTTGCGAATTTCCTTGCGGAAAGTTTAGCGAGTGCGAACAGGTTATTACCGAAACTCACAGAATCAATATTAAAAATTATCCTTGCGTTGATTGAAGCAATAACAAAGGCTTTTGAAAATGAAGATTTTATTGATTCATTTGTGGAATCTATCGAAAAGACAACAGACGCCATAATGAAGATGTTGCCAAAGCTGATAGGTTCATTTATAAGAATGATATTTGCGATTATAAATGCGTTAGTTCCGAAACTGCCTGAAATCATTCTGTATACAGTCAATGCAGTAGTTTCAGCAATTCCAGAGATATTAGGCGAAATAGTTTCAGCATTGGCAGATGTAATAAGCAGTATTTTTGAAAAAATATTTACATTAGATTTCTGGATTGATGTGCTTAGTCATTTCGGGGAAGCATTAGGAAAAACTTTATCGGGCGGATTTACAAGTCTTTTCGGTGGTGGTGACGGAAGTTCTAGGGATAATATATTTGAAGACCCTTTTAATGAGGGTGGAATACTAGACCCTAATCCTGTGTCAAATCCTCTTATGCCTTGGAATTGGGGTAAATATGCAACCGGAACAAATAATGCTTCAAGAGGTCTAGCATTGGTTGGTGAAGCTGGTCCAGAGCTTGTGAGTTTCAGAGGTGGCGAACAGGTATTAAATAATCACAATACAAATAAAGCCCTTGAAAATATGGGCGGAACAACAATCAATCAGAATGTTACTTTCAATAATTTGCAAGACACAACTGCCTATGCTATGATGAATCAGTTCAAACAGTATAACAGAAGTCTTGCAATAAATGGTGTTATTTAAGGAGAACGGAAAATGCAGAAATTAGTTTGGCAAAATGCGAATGGTGATGAAATCAATTTGACAGGTGGAAATTACGGAATCACAGAATGGGAAGGTTTTTCCAACGCTTCACTTAATATTCAGAATCAGCAAGTGCCATTCCAAGACGGTGCAGTTTTCCTTGACGCACTGATTGAGCCTAGAGAATTATCTGTTACCCTCAAAATGCAGGACAAAGGAAACCTTGAAGAACGTTACAGAATGAGAAGAGAACTTATACATAGTTTGAATCCAAAACTTGGCGAAGGTTATCTGATTTATACAAACGATTTTATCTCAAAAAGAATTAAGTGTATTCCACAGATTCCGTTGTTTGAAACTCACAATTCAGATACAAGGGGAACACCAAAGGCAAGCCTTGCTTGGACTGCCTGCGAGCCTTATTGGGAAGATTTGGAAGAAACCGTTGTATTTTTAAATGATGGTGAAAATATAATTCAGAACGATGGCGATATACCTGTAGGAATAAAATTAGATATTTTAAACAATTCGACTCAAATTAAAGACATATTGTTGAGAAATGCTAATGAAGATAGAGAAATAAAATTAAATGTTGAAACAAATAAATCTATAGAAATTAACACAAATGTTGGAAATAAAAAAATTGAAAGTCAAAATCTAGTAATTGATTTAATTGCCTCCCCGCTTGGTGGAGGAATTGCTTATTCCAGCAAACTTAAATTATATGCAAATGTACAAGAAAAAACCCTGAAAACATCAAAAAATTTAGTTGATTGGAAAATGATTGACTTACATAGTAATATTTATGGTAGAACAATAAATTGGTTAGATGAAACTGAAGAATTTATTGCAATTTATGATACTTCAGGAATAATTAATTTCCCACATATTTATACTTCAAAAGATGGGATAAAGTGGGACTTAGATGTTGCTCAAAGTCTTGGTTCAAATAACACATTTACTTCTATTGCTTATGGTTCGGGCAAATATGTTCTAGTTGGTTGGAATGGAGTTATTTATACATCAACAGACAAAATAAATTGGACTGCAAGAACAAGTGGTGTAAATGTAAATTTAAATAAAATTATTTATTCACGAGAAAAAAATATTTTTATTATAATTGGTAATTCAGGAACTATTTTAACAAGTCAAAATGGTATAACTTGGACATCTGTAGAAAATGTTACAACTTCAAATATAAATGATATTAAAGAAATTGAAGGAAAATTTATTTTAGCAGGTATGAATAATACTTGTATGCAAAGTGAAGATGGTGTAAGTTGGGAATCTGTAACAATAGGTAGTATATCAGGAACTGTTGATTTTTATGGTGTAACATATATTCTGGAAAAATATTATTTATACGGTAGAAGATTGAAAGAGGGAAGTACTTATTATTCAGTTATATATAATAGCGTAGACTTAGAATGGTGGACTCGCATTGTTGATAGTGATGATAATGTTATAGGAACTATTTCATCTTTAGAATATGTTTATGATTATGGTTATTATATTCTTAACCTTACTAGAAAGACATTGAATTTTAATTCGTATGAAACTCTTCTATATGGTAATTCCACAAAATTCGCACACTCAAAAAAATTAAAATTATATATGTATGTCGATGGTTTTAAAATATATACAAGTTATGATTTTAAAAATTGGCTCAAATATGATTCAGAATATAATATCGCAGGAATATGTTATTCTGAATATTATAATTGTTTTTTACTTTATTCTAACACTAATAATAACATTAGAATATTTAAAACAATAAATGGTGACAATTTACAACTCATATATCAAAATACTGAATGGCAAGGAAGAATTGCAAATTTAAAAGTATTTGATAATGTTTGTTTTTTATTGGGCGGAGAGTATGAAACATTAAAAGCATTGATATTAAAATCAGAAAATTTGTCTCAGTGGAATAATGTCTCACCTATCACAACTGGTTATTTTGAAAGTGTTACAAAAGTTAATAATAAATATATTGTTGTTGGTGGTATAGCTGAATCTTCAAATTCTGATGGTATTGTATATGAATCAAATAATGGTGAAAATTGGATTATAAAAAATTTAGGAAGTTTTACACCGCAACATTTATATTCAATTACTTCTTCTCCTGAAGGAAAGATTGTTATTGGTGGAAACTCAATATACTATAGTGATGATGATATAAATTGGCAACAAATACTCTCAAGTCCATATATTATTTATGATTGTGTTTATTCTGAATATTACAAACAATTTATTTTGACTTCGTATTATTACTCAATAGGAACTTTTTACTCTATAACATATTTTTTCAGAAATGGAAATAAAACAATGTTCATGGGTGAACAAGCTATAGAAAATATATATTTTAATGGAATTATTACGACAGATAATGGTGATATATTTTTGTTTGGTTCTCGATATCTCTATAAATTATATTATGGTGAAAAAGAAAATATTATAAATAAAATAAGTCCTGGCAGTAATATGAATATTCAACTAGAGGTTGGAATAAATAATATAGTTTTTTCTTACATCTTTACAACAGAAACAGAATATACATCACTGATTCAGAATATTTTAAAATTCCGTCAAAAATATTTAGGAGTATAAAATGAGTTACAAGACAAAACCGCAGATTAAACTATATGCTTTCCAAAACAATGCTTTTGTATTGCAGGCAATTATTGATGATTTTCAAGAAGTAAGTTTTGAGCGTAATCTGTATCAAGCAGGAACTTTCACAATTACGATAAATTATAATATTCCTAACTCGCAATTATTTCAGCGTGGTTTGTTTGTTCAGTTCGGAAACGACCCTTATGACTTCGGGGAAATAATCACAATCAATGATTCAATCGGTGCAGACGGAAAAGGCTCACAGATTAGAACTATTACAGGATATGACGCCCGATATATTCTTAAACGCAGAGTAATTAAAAATATGAACTCGAACGGATTGTGGGTAATGACCGCCAAGGGTGAATTATGCCTGCGTAATCTGATTAAAGACCAATGCGGAAGCGGTGCAGAAACAAAAAGACAGTTGCCGATTACAAATACAATTCCTGCAAGTGCTGACGCAATCGGCAAGGAATATTCTGTATCAGAGCAGTTTACAAATCTTTATGAAGTCTGCAAGACAATTGCAACACAATCGGAAATCGGCTGGCGGTTGGCTTTTGACGGAACTTCTCTAACCCTTGAATGTTACCAAGGAACAGACAGAAGCCAAACCGTTCAGTTTTCAACAAGTTTCGATTCCCTTGCAGACGGACAGTTTACCGACAGTTCAGAAAGTTTCAGTAATGCAATCTACGTTGGCGGAAAAGGTCAAAATGACGAGCGAGATATTTATGAGGGAGAGAATGGAACACCTAGCGGACTAGACCGATTTGAAAGTTGGGATAATCAATCTTCAATGACAACAGAATCAGAGTATGAAGCAGAAGCCTTGTCTATGCTTACTCAATATGGACAGACAATTCAGATGTCGGGAAACGGACTTGCTAAATGTCCTTATATCTACAAAGAACAGTATGACGTTGGCGATTTGATTACAGTTGCTTTCAGCGGAAAATCAGCGGTAGTTCAGATTCTTTCAGTTACAGAACATTGGGCTTGGGGCAGTTATGACATTCAGTTCAGTTTCGGAAAACCACAGAATAATCTATCAGAACAGTTGCAGTTGATGTTGAGAAAAATACAATCAGCAAGTGAAAAATCACAGGCAACGGATTCTGTTAGGTGGTACACCCTGCCTGCTGATTCTTCAATGCCGAAAGCAGATGTAACTTATAACACAATCGGTTTTACAGGTTCGGTAGGAAGCGGAAAGACTTTCACTTTATATCTTGATAATGAAAAGACAGGAAGTAAAACCTATCACGTTTATTTCAAGCAGTTAGGCGGAACAGGAAAATTAACCTTGACCACAGGAAAATCGGGTGCGACTGATTTGGTTATGGAAATCGGAACTTATGTTGCGATAATCTATGTAGACGAAAACGGAAATATAACAAGCCAAGGAATGACCGCAACTTCCACCGTATCAAGTGGCAGCAGTCAGCCTGTTACTAGTGGTGGAGTGGCAGAAACCTTAAACAATCCTGTGATAAAAACTTTCTCAAATTATGTTGCAAGTGATAAAATCATTCACTTAGGACATTTTACAGTTCCACCTGAGATTATAAATAGGTGTGGATTAAATCTTGAAATTGAAGCAAGACGAGCAGATGGAAGTTATAGAATACTTGGGTCTATCAACGGACAAAGTTTGCAGATTGGTGTATTTGATGTATCTAGTTCCTATCTTAATGTATATTATTATAAAACAGACAATAATAATTATGATTTATATCTTTTTATTGGTAGTTATATTAGAGCGGTTTTTGTAAAAATGACAGAACCTTTAAACTTCACTTATGATGGAAGTACTGTTTCAAGTTATAGCGGTACACAAGTAAATCCAATATATAGTAACGCTACAAATATTATAACAAGTGGAAATTTACGACCTGCAACAAGTAATGCGGTAGCAAATGCAATTAAAAATTATAATGAAACAGTTGTAGGTTTTTTTAATGAATATATGACACAAAAAATGGATACAGAATTTTCCGCTTGTGCAGATTATAGTATTTTTTATTTTGGCACTTCCGCAGGAAAAGAATTTGGTTGTTATGGATTCAAACACAATAATACAAAGGGTGGTATCTGTATAATAGAATCTGAGTATTGGGGAGTAATATATGGAGCAGGAAGTGGGTTACCTTCTACTTGGAATTATAAATATATAATTACACCGTGAGAATTTCCCCCTCTCTGCAACTAATAACTAGAGGTATACAATGGCTAACTCCAGAAGTAATATTTACCCTGTTCCAATAAAAAGGGCTATTCCTTACGGAGTAGCCCCATACACAAAATAGAATCAATTAAGTTTTATAATAACAATCGGCTAAAATAAAAAAAACTTTAATTCTCATATGCGAATTTTGACAATAAGTATTTTTAGTTTTATACTTGCCTTATGCAAAAGTATATTGAAAGAATGAAAACTGAACTGACAGAATTAACCGGCAGAATTAATCGAGCTGAAAAAGCTATTGAAAATCCACCCTTTGATTCTGATGCAAACGGAATTGAATTATTAAAAAAACAAGTTCGGGCAATGAGAGTATATCAAGAAGTTTTAAAACAACGAATTGATTACGAGGTGAACAAATGACCGATGAACTTATAGAAACAAGATTTACAACTATGGAAAACGACATCAAAGAAATTAAACAAGACGTAAAAGATATGCCTCAACAGATTGCAAATAAAATTAATGAATCTGTTGATATGAAAATAAAGCTGGCTATTTCTGAAACTGAAAAAAAATATATGGGAAAGTTTATTGCTTTACTAATTGGCTTAATTGGCGAAGGAGTAGGGCTTATTATTTCATTTATAAGGTAATTTATGAAACAACCACAAAAACTAGCAATCGAATTAAATAATTTATTTCCAAACGAAAAATTAAAATCCATCGGCGATTTTGCCTGTTGTTGTTTTACTTTATTCTGGTATCTGGATTTAGATTTTTCCGATATAGAAGCTATTCAAACAGTTGCACGATTAATCAATAAAAAAATAAATAATGATATATGTCTTGATAATGAATGTACAGTCCATTGGTATCCAATTGTGAAAGCTCTTACCGGTAGAAATCTTAAAAATGTTTCAGAAAAAACAATTACATCATTAAAAGGTATTAAAGGAAAAGCAATTGTAAAATTTGGAAATGGAGAAACAAAACACTGGGGCGGCGTAAAAAACGGAAAAGTTGTATTTGATTCACTTGGATCCTCAAAAACAATTGCGGAAGGAAAACCTTTATTAATTAAAGTTTTAGAGTTTTAGGAGAGTAAAATGAAAATAAAAAGTATTTCATTATTGGTAAAAATTGTACTTGTAATTCTCGGATTTGGTTTTTCAATTCTTAAATGGTGCAATATTTTGCCAAACGCAGATTTTAATGAAATATGGAAAGCCTGTGCTTTTGCCTATGGAATCTCAATGGGAGATATTGATTTTAATATTACTCGAGATAATTGGGTAGAAAAAAAGGAGAAGAGCGAATGAATACTTTAACAATCATATTAGTTTTATTTGCCGTAATAGTTACTATGACCGGCATAATTTATATACTTTTTAAGCAGAATCGTGCAAATAAAAAAGAAATCCAAGAATTAAAAAATGAAATTAATTCTGCTCACGAAAATGTAAAACAATTATCAGATTTTATTCGTAATGCAGACAAAATAAGAAAAGAAGAAAAAGAAATCGCAGAAAAAATAAAGGATGCTAAAACCGATGAAGAAGTTCATAATATTATTAATGACATTATTGCTCTTAACAATTCAAGGGTGCAAAACGACTAAAATTGAAAAAGAAATTGTCCTGCCGCCAAAACCTCAAAGAATAGAAATTAAAAATCCAGAAAATTGGAAAGATGTAGCAGATACTCTGAAATATTATGAATTTCTGCTACAGGAATGGGAAAATTGGGGCAATAAAGTTGAATCAATAATTAAAAACTAATTTGCTTTTTTGTTTAATAATTCAAGATTTTTTCTTATTTCAAAAATCTGTGAAATAAAACCAAAAACTAAAACATTTGTAAAAAATGCTATAGCAATTCCCGCAATACCGACTAATACGGCATATAATACAGGACTTTCGCCTAAAATATTATTCCCGATATAATAACCGAGATAACCACCAAAAGCACCAAAAACAATAAAATTAATTATTGCCAGAATGCTACATACAGTTTCAAAGCATTTTGAAAAAAGTTTAAGCATAATTTTCTCCTTTATTTTCCCTGTCTGTATTTATCTCTAAGTTTTGTTAAAACTTTTGCTTCTTTTTCGTCATAAACAGGAACGATTGCCGGCTCATAACCTTGTCTAATTGCATTAACGATTTTATCAAAATATTTTTCAAATCTAATTTTATATACTTCTGGGATATTATTAGAAAATACAACAGCGGATTTTCCTTTAATATATATTTTGGAATCCTTAAATTCTATTTCATCATTTTTAATATCATCCCAATTTGTTTTTCTTGGTTTATATGACGAATACCATTCATTAAATTCTGCCCAAGTATCATTTACTAAATGTTTTATAGTTTCGTGATTATCTCCACACAAATCTGTTGCAAGTTCTGCTCTTGCAAGTTTTCTATTATTTCCTACGGGATCGAAACCTTGTCTTTGTAATTCTTCGTGATTCATTATAAAAAAGCGGGCGGCGGATAATTGTTCTGTAATGTCTCTTTGTTCCAATCCTAAACGTTCTCGTGATGCTTTTGAATATTCTTCCCAAGATAAGCCGGATTGTGTATATAAGCCTTTATTATAAATCAAAGTATAAAGGAGAATGGAAGAAAGCAGCCAAGACTTATTAGAATAGTCATTTAATTTTTTAATACCGTTTTCTATATATTCCAAATCATCGGTATAAAATAAATCAAGTGCATCTACAGAAGTATTTCCCTGCATTAAAGCAACTG
>JAEIGA010014503.1_pt1 | contig 11993 bp, 7 predicted proteins | sample 9270691 | NCBI WGS metagenome assembly JAEIGA01 (sample SAMN17057246, study PRJNA624740) | gut metagenome | biome: biome; isolation source: fecal sample | host: Bos grunniens | place: China: Xizang | collected 2019
ATAGTTGGACACCTCGTTGATGGTATGAGTGAGTATGCTATCTCTTCTTCCAGAGTTTTGACATATCCTCCAGCGTCTTGCCCTTGGTCTCGGGGACGAGCTTCCATACGAATATCACAGCAATCACGCAGATTACACCATAGAGCGCGTAAGCAAACATGTGCCCGAACTTATCACCCATCTCGCCCAGGCGCATGTTGTACATAGGCAGGAATGTAGATGAGACGATGAAGTTGAATATCCACTGGAATGCCACCGCAATAGCTACCGCAGCACCACGGATGGTGTTGGGGAAAATTTCAGAAATAAGCACCCAGCATATTGGGCCCCAGCTGAACATGAATGATGCACTGTAAATCATGATGCTCAACACCGACACAATGGCAGGCATGCCCGTAACAATATTGCACAGGGCCACGCCGAATGCGCCTATGGCCATACCTATCGAGCCCGATATAAGCAGAGGTTTACGCCCCCACTTCTCCACAGTGAAGATTGCCAGCAGCGTAAAGAGGATGTTTACAATACCCATCATTACGGTTTGCACCATAGGATTACCCATGCCCATGCTCTCGAAGATGCGTGGTGCAAAGTAGAGTACAGCATTGATACCCACAGCCTGCTGGAACACACTCAGCATGATGCCGACAAAGATTACCACCCAGCCATAGGTCAGCAGACGCTCGGTCTTCTCCTGCGCCGTAGCCTTGATTTCAGCGAGAATCTCCTTTGCACGCTCCAAACCATTGATTTTGGTCAATACATTGAGAGCTTTCTCATCGCTGCCACTCATGGCAAGGTAGCGAGGAGTCTCGGGAACGAACAGGATGAGCAGTGTGAACAATCCTGCGGGGATGGCCTCGCTGCCAAACATCAGTCGCCAGCCCGTAGTGATACTCCAGTTGGCATCGCCCGCGAGCAGGGCACCATTGGTGATGGCATTGATACCTTCGGCGGTCTTTTCAATGGCAGGTGAGATGTGGTCACCCAGGATAACAAAGTTTACAAAGTAAACCACCAGCTGACCAAAGATTATGGCGAACTGATTCCACGACACCAGCGTACCACGCATATTGCTTGGAGCAACCTCGGCAATGTACATAGGGCATATGGCCGAAGCCAAACCTACACCTATACCGCCAAGTACGCGGTAGAGGTTGAACGCAATAAGCAGGCTGTATGATGGCTTGCCATACTCGAAGAACAAGAACTCGGGGTAGTATGAACCCAACGCCGAGAGAAAGAAGCATATACCTGCAAAGAACAGCGATTTTTTACGACCTAAGTTCGATGCGAACAGACCGGAAATGGCACTACCGATGATACATCCGATGAGTGCGCTTGACGAGGTGATGCCGTGAAGACCATCGGTATAAACAAAGTCTGTTGCACCCAGGAAAAATGCCTGCAAGCCCTTCTCGGCACCCGAAATCACTGCTGTATCATAGCCGAACAGCAATCCTCCGATGACTGCCACCAAGACAATTGAGAAGAGGTAGAGCATGCTACCTTTTTGATTTGTAGTCATACGATTTAGTTTATTCGTTTAGACTCTGTATCAAATTAAATATACATGTTTACGATAGCCTCATAGAGCTCCTGCTTGCCGCTCTTCTGCTCTGGCTCGTTTTCGTAGGCGTACTCAACAACCTGCTCAAGGCTAAGCTTGCCATCCTCAAACTCCTTACCCATGCCCTCGTCGTACGATGCGTAACGCTCCTTGAGCATACCCTCGTAAGGCGAGTTCTCGATGATGTCGGCAGCAATAAGCAGTGCGCGCGCCATGGCATCCATACCGGCAATGTGAGCGATGAACAAATCCTCAGGGTCGGTAGAGTTACGACGTACCTTGGCGTCGAAGTTTGTACCGCCGCCCTGCAAGCCACCACCACGAATAATCACCAGCATAGCCTGAACAAGCTCGTAGAGGTCGATAGGGAACTGGTCGGTATCCCAGCCGTTCTGATAGTCTCCTCGGTTGGCGTCAATTGAGCCCAGCATGCCAGCGTCAACGGCGCACTGCAACTCATGCTCGAATGTGTGACCTGCCAATGTGGCGTGATTAACCTCGATGTTAATCTTGAAATCCTTGTCAAGACCATTTGCACGAAGGAAACCTATAACAGTCTCGGTATCAACATCGTACTGATGCTTCATAGGCTCCATAGGCTTTGGCTCGATGAGGAACGTACCCTTGAAGCCCTGCTTGCGGGCGTAGTCGCGCGCCATCTTCAACATTGTAGCCATGTGACTCTTCTCACGCTTCATGTCGGTGTTGAGCAGCGACATGTAACCCTCACGGCCACCCCAGAATACATAGTTCTCACCACCCAGGGCGATAGTTGCGTCAATAGCGTTCTTTATCTGCAACATTGCACGTGCTGCAGCCTTGAAGTCGGGGTTTGTCGAAGCACCGTTCATGTAACGCTTGTGACCGAATACGTTGGCTGTACCCCACAAAAGTTTGATGCCTGTCTCCTCCTGCTTCTGCTTGGCATAGGCTACGATAGCCTTCAGGTTCTCCTCATACTTCTTTGGATCGGGGTCCTCGTCAATGAGGTCCACGTCGTGGAAGCAGTAGTACTCGATGCCCACCTTCTGCATGAACTCGAATCCTGCATCCATCTTTGCCTTTGCACGCTCCAAGGCGCAATCCGACTCATTCCAAGGGAATGTCTTTGTGCCTGGACCGAACTGGTCAGAGCCCTCGGCGCAGAGTGTGTGCCACCACGCCATAGAGAACTTGAACCAATCCTTCATCTTGCGGCCGGCTACCACCTGCTCGGGATTGTAATAACGGAATGCCATAGGGTTCTTTGACTCCTTGCCTTCGTATTGGATCTTACCAATCTCAGGGAAAAATTGTTTTGCCATAGTTTTTATTGTTTTAATGATTAATATTATTTAAGTCTTGATTCCAATTCATGTTTCCATACCTGATAACTCTTTTCAAGAGCCTCGGCGTCCTCGGCTTTTGGCTCAACCACCTCAAGGCAGCGGAGCGAGCGGAACGCCTCCTCACGGCTTGAGTAGAATCCTGCACCCAGGGCTGCACCGCGCGCTGCACCCAATGCTCCGTCGGTATTGAAAAGTTCGATGCGGGCACCCGTGAGGGTAGAGAGTGTCTGGCAGAACAGAGGCGACAGGAACAGATTAGCCTTGCCCGCACGGATTACGTCGGGCTTGAGTCCCAGCTCACGCATGATGTCGATGCCATAGCGGAACGAGAATGCAATGCCCTCCTGCGTAGCACGCAGAATGTGAGCCGTAGAGTGGCGGTTAAGGTCAATGCCAATTATGGTGGCACCCGTAGCGCGATTCTCAAGGACACGCTCAGCGCCATTGCCAAATGGGAGTATGATGACTCCGTCAGAGCCCACGGGAGCCTGTGCTGCCAGCTCGTTCATCTCGGCATAGCCCATGCCCTGCTGCATCATGTTGCGGTGCATCCACGAATTGAGTATTCCCGTACCGTTTATGCAGAGCAGTATTCCGTAGCGTGGAGTGTCGGGTGTGTGATTAACGTGTATGAATGTGTTTACGCGCGAGAGTATATCTGCCTTTGGAGTATCCACAACGCCATACACCACGCCACTCGTGCCAGCTGTGGTGGCAATCTCGCCCGCATCCATTACGTTGAGCGAGAAGGCGTTGTTTGGCTGGTCGCCGGCGCGGTATGAGATAGGAGTTCCCTCTGGTATGCCCAACAACTCCTCGGTAGCCTTGTCGGTGCGAGCCTCCACGCCAATGGAAACCCCCGCTTCGGGGATGATGTCATGGGGTATGCCATAGTAGTCGGCCACGAAGTCGGCACGTTTTTCCTCTTTGAAATCCCACAATATTTGCTCCGACAAACCACTCACCGAGGTTGATATCTTGCCTGACAGGCGGTAGGCGATGTAGTCGCCCGGCAGCATGAACCTATCTATCTGGCTGAAAATCTCTGGCTCGTTGCGTTTTACCCACGCAAGTTTTGATGCGGTGAAGTTACCAGGCGAGTTCAACGCATGCTCCAAGCAAAAGTCACGGCCCAGACTCTCCAACGCCTCGGCTCCAATCTCAACGGCACGCGAGTCGCACCAGATGATTGACTTGCGCAATGGTTTATGCTCTTTGTTCAGCACCACCAAACCGTGCATCTGGTAGGTGATACCTATCGAGGCTACGTTGCTCATGGGGTGTGAAGCGGCAATCTTGCGAATACCCTCCACGGCGTATGACCACCACATGTCGGGGTCCTGCTCTGCCCAACCGCTCTGTTGGGCGTCAATGGTCATCTCCTGCGATGGATTGGTTGATGATGCCACACATTCACCTGTGGCGATATCCATCAGCGAAACCTTCACCGATGACGACCCTACGTCTATGCCTAAACTTGTTTTACTCATTGTGTCAGTATGTTTTTTATTTTTTAGTATCTCCAATTATCAATAAAGTCCATCTTTAGTTTTGCCTTCACGGCACGCCGGTATGCGTTTTTGTTGAATGTGTAGTATTCGGCAGGTTTATGCGCAACACCCTTTTCGCGCTCATTTGTGGCGTGCAGAAATCCCGACGACAGTATCTTCTTGCGGAAATTGCGATTGTCAATCTCAATACCAAATACAGCCTCAAAAAGTCGTTGCAGGGCGCGTATTGTGAAACGTTTGGGCAGAAGCTCAAAGGCAATGGGTGACTGTTGCATATCCCGACATAGGTTACCTAACGCATTGGAAAGAATAAGTTTGTGATCCATCGCCAGACGTTGTATAGACTCAACCTCAACCCACTGAGCGCCTTTGGAGGAAGTGTAATCAATCGTGCGTTTGTCGAGCTTCAAGAGGGCATAAAAACCTACTGTAACCACACGTGTAGTGTTGATGCCGTGCTTGCGGTTAATCCACTCCAACTCATCGTCATTCACACGTTGCGGGTCGGAGAATATCTCCATCTGCTTCAGGTATAGGTCGCATTTTTGCAATCCGGTAGCCTCTTCCAACACACGATACGCCGCCTCGGAAAGTGTTTCATTTTCGAGAATCATGGCCCCGGGCAGTTTCTGTTTGTTGAGGGTGTTATAGACAGGACGCTCAATCAGAAGCGCCCGAAGTGTCTTACCGTCAAAACCAAAAACAACACAGTCTACCGATAACGATTGGTTGGTCTGTATTGGCATAGGTCAAATAGTTATTTGCAATGTGTAAAATTAACCCTAAAAAACGACACTTGCAAACTTATCGTAATTTATACGCTAACTAAAATTGTAAAATGTTGTATATGAGTGTGATATGTTTGCCGCCTTGAACCTGTATTACTCTAAGTGCGGCTTGTGGCGAGCGGAGGTAGAGTAGTTTGCCCATGCCCCCTGTTCTGGGGTTGTGAAAACTTGTCAAAAGCCAGACTGAAGTTCGTGTAGTCACAAATTAACCATTGTGTGTCATAAAAAAGTGCTTGTGAAAATTTCGCAAAAAGCATAATTATCTTATATTTGCGTACTCAACTATGAAGAAAAGGTGAAAAAGATTGTAACTTTTTGAGAGATAATGCTAAGACTCTCACCTTCGGGCAATGGTCGTTTTGTGCAGGCTGACACCTTTGATGCCTTGCTTTGGTTTAAGAATTAAATTGATTAACAGATAAATAAAAATTATGAGAAGAGTTTTTTGCACTTTGGTAATGTCTGTTTTTGTTGCAACCTGTTTTGCAGCTAAGAATAAGCCGGCAACTTATGTAAATCCGTTTATTGGAGCCAGCACAAGTATTGATGCTGCCGGAGTGTATCATGGTCTGGGAAAGACCTACCCGGGTGCCACCACTCCGTTTGGAATGGTGCAGGTGAGTCCCAATACTATTACGGGAGGTGACAATGCCCCTGGTTATAGCTCGGAGCATACCACCATCGAGGGATTTGCCATGACGCAGATGAGTGGTGTGGGATGGTATGGCGACATGGGAAATTTCCTTGTTATGCCTACCACGGGTGCGCTACACACCATCGCAGGGCGCGAGGGGTCAATCAAGGGGTGGCGTTCACGTTATGACAAGGCATCGGAGCAAGCCCAAGCGGGTTGGTATGGTGTACACCTGACCGATTATGACATATATGCCGAGAGTTCTGCCACCACCCATTGCGGAGCATTGCGATTCACCTATCCCGAAAGCGACCTTGCACGTGTGCAGGTGGATTTGGCTCGCCGAGTGGGCGGTTGCTCCGAGGAGCAGTATGTGAGGATTGAGAGCGACAGAGCCTTCAGTGGCTGGATGCGCTGCACGCCGCAGACAGGAGGCTGGGGCAATGGTGGTGGCAATGTAGCCTACACAGTCTATTTCTATGCCGAGCTCAGTCGTCCGGTCAAGGAGTGGGGCTTCTGGAGTGCTGATATACCCGACGGGTGGTCGCGCAAGAATCACGACGTGGTAAAGCCTGAATACCTTGCTGTGGTTGCTCAGTCGGCTGTGTTGCGCGGCGAGAAGGAGTTGCGTGGCAAGCATATCGGAGTATTTGGAGAGTTCGCTACCCGTGAGGGCGAGCAGGTTGAGCTAAAGGTGGGCATTTCATATGTCGATATGGAGGGCGCAAAGCGAAATTTCGATGCCGAGATTGCAGGTAAGAGTTTTAACAAGGTGCGCCGCGAGGCATTCAAAACATGGAACAAGGCCTTGTCGGGTGTTGATGTTGAGGGCGGCAGCCTGACCGATAAGCGCATATTCTACACATCGCTATACAGAACTATGCTGGAGCCACGTATCTACACCGATGTGGATGGTCGCTATGTGGGCGGAGATTTCAAGGTGCATCATACCGAGGACGGTTTTACCAAGCGCACGCTGTTCAGCGGTTGGGATGTGTTCCGCAGTCAGATGCCGTTGCAGACGCTTATAAATCCCGATGTTGTCAATGATGTGATATGCTCGCTCATGGAGCAGGCCCGCAACAGCGGACGTAACTATTATGAGCGTTGGGAGTTGTTTAACTCCTATACGGGATGTATGCTCGGCAATCCTGCCCTGTCGGTTTTGGCAGATGCCTACATCAAGGGCATTCGCAACTACGATGTTGAGCAGGCATACGACTATGCGGTCAATTCTTCGGCTAAGTTCGGTAACGATGAGCTGGGTTATACGGCTTCGGGTACATCTATCTCGCACACACTTGAGTATGCCTATTTTGACTGGTGCATAGCACAGCTGGCCAGAGAGTTGGGGCTGAAAGAGGATGTGGAGAAATATATGCTCAAGTCGCAGGCGTGGCGCAATGTGTTTGACGATGAGAAGGGCTGGTTCCGTCACCGTCATGCCGATGGCAGCTGGGCAGAGTGGAGTGAGAATGCCCGCATCAGAGAGTGGTATGGATGTATGGAATCGACACCCTATCAGCAGGGGTGGTTTGTGCCGCACGACATTGATGGTCTGGCCAAGAAAATTGGCGGACGTGAGGCAATGATTGCTGACCTACAGAACTTCTTTGAGAAGGCACCTGCCGATATGCACTGGAATGCCTACTATAACCACGCTAACGAGCCTGTGCATCATGTGCCGTTTATGTTCAATCGTCTGGGAGCGCCTCACCTTACTCAATATTGGAGCCGCTTCATCTGCCGTCAGGCTTATGCCGACAAGGTTGAGGGAATCGTAGGAAATGAGGACGCCGGTCAGATGTCGGCATGGTATGTTCTGGCAGCAATGGGATTGCATCCCGTATGCCCCGGTGAGCAACGCATGGAGATTACCTCGCCCGTGTTTGAGCGTATCGCCGTGAGGTTGGATAAGAAGTATGCGCAGGGTCGTGAGTTTGTGGTGCGAGCCATAGATAACTCGCCCGAGAATCTGTATATTCAGAGTGCAACGCTCAACGGCGAGCCATACGAGAAGTGTTATATCAACTTCAGCGACATTGTGGCAGGTGGTGAGCTTGTGCTGAAGATGGGCGCAGAGCCTAATCTGAAGTGGGGCGTAGAGTAGATGGAGGATAAAATTTTTGTTGATATATAATCAGGAAGCGAAATTAGCCCCCACCATTGGATAGAATCCCCGGTGAGTATAAATGAGGGAAATATGGTTGAATAGTGAATATTAAAAAAAAATTATTATATTTGGGAACAAAAATAGCCTAAAACTTTGAACAATATGAAAAGAAAACTACGCATGGGAATGTTGGGTGGTGGCGATGGAGCCTTTATCGGAGCCATTCACCGCTGCGCGGCACTTATGGACAACCACATAGAGTTGGTGTGTGGATGTTTTAGCAGCAATGCACAAAAATCAATCGAGTCGGGAAAGAAATTATTGTTAGACGAGAGCAGAATATACACCTCCTTTAGCGAGATGATTGAGAAGGAGGCTTCTCTACCTGAAGATATAAGGATGGATTTTCTGTCAATCGTGACCCCTAACCACGTGCATTTCGAACCAGCCAAGATGGCAATGGAGTATGGCTTTGACGTAGTTCTGGACAAGCCTATGACCTATTCATTGGAGCAGGCGAAGGAGCTAAAGCGCATAGTTGAAGCAACGGGAAAGACTCTCGCACTGACTCACACCTATTCGGGATACCCTGCAATCAAGGAGGCCAAGGAGCGTATTGCACGAGGCGACTTCGGCAAGATTCGTAAGATTTTTACAGAGTATCCACAAGGCTGGTTGACAGACCGTGCCGAATTGAATCCCACAAGCAATGCAGGCTGGCGTACCGACCCTAAGCGTTCGGGTAAGGCGGGATGTATGGGCGACATCGGAACTCACGCCCTGCACTTGGCCGAGTATGTGTCGGGAGCAAGGTGTACAGAACTGTGTGCCGAGGTGAGCACCTTCGTAGAGGGACGTCTATTGGACGATGATGGAGCAGCCTTGCTGCGTTTTGATAACGGAGCCACGGGTACGCTTATGGCTTCGCAGGTGTGCGCAGGCGAGGAAAATGCCTTGAAGCTGAGAATATATGGCGAGAATGGCGGTATGGAGTGGAATCAGCATGAGCCTAATACCCTTATTCTTAAATGGAAGGACCGACCATTGGAGCTGGTTCGTACCGGCAATGGTTATATGGGCGATTTGGCAAAGGCCAATACCCGCACCCCTGGAGGTCATCCCGAAGGTTATGTTGAGGCATTTGCCAATATATACAGAAATTTTGCAAAGACCGTTATGGCTAAGAAGCAGGGCCAGGAGCCTGAGAGAGAGTGGCTGGACTTCCCCGGCGTGGATGATGGTGTGCGCGGATTGCAATTTATCGAGACTATCATCAAGGCAGGCTCTGATAATAGTCAAAAATGGGTTAAGTGGATTGAGTAACTAATAAAGATATTAAGAATATGGCACGCAAAGTAGTTTTATGTACCGTTCAATTTGGCGACATGCCACTTGAAGAGTTATGTATCAAGGCGAAGTCGTGGGGGTATGATGGTTTGGAGTTGGCTTGCAACGACAACCATCTGAACATAGAGAAACTCTCACAGGAGTATTGCAACGAGATTTTAGCAACCCTGAAAAAATATGATTTAGAGCTGCACGGAGTGTCTAATCACGCAGTGGGACAGTGTGTGTGTGATCCTATCGACTTCCGTCATAAGTCTATTCTGCCGGCAAGGATATGGGGCGATGGCGATGCCGAGGGTGTTCGTCAGCGAGCTGCCGCAGAGATGATTCTGGTCGGTAAAGCAGCTGCAATGCTGGGCACGCAGACTGTGATAGGCTTTACGGGTAGTCCTATCTGGCATATGCTCTACTCTTTCCCTCCATTGCAACCTACGACCATTGAGGATGGATTTGCCGAGGTGGCACGACGCTTTAAGCCAATCCTTGATGCGTATCAAGAGATGGGTGTTCGTTTTGGATTGGAGGTACACCCCACAGAGATAGCATTCGACGTTGCTTCGGCGCAGGCTATTTTGGAGGCTGTGGATTATCACCCCGCTTTTGGATTTAACTATGACCCAAGCCATATGGGTTATCAGGGTGTCGATTATCTGGCGTTCATCCGTCAATTTGGCGACCGCATTTTCCACGTTCACTGCAAAGATGTATGGTGGAGTGACAAGCCAACCAAGGCAGGTGTCTTTGGAGGTCACTTGCCATTTGGACACCAGGACAGATATTGGGATTTCAGAAGCATCGGACGTGGCAAAATCAATTTCGAAGAGATTATTCGTGAACTGAATCGCATAGCATATCAGGGTCCTCTGTCGGTTGAGTGGGAGGACAACGGTATGAATAGAGAGAGTGGCGCAGCGGAGTCTTTGAAATATATCAAGCACATTGATTTTGAGCCATCAAACATCGCTTTTGATGCTGCATTTGTGAAAGAGTAGTAAACTTGAACAAATATTGTGGGGGAGAATCAGATTTCCAGACGTCAATCTTTGACACGAAGTGTTGTCAAGTTTCGCACTGATGTTTTGGAGGTTTTGATGATGGGATGACCGTGTATGAGGTGTTCTGTGGTTGAGGACCAAATATTGACACTCCGCTCTGCAATAGAGGGTTACAACAAAGTAGCTTGTTCAAATAATAATCCCAAAAGCGTATGGCTTTCGGGATTATTATCTTTTCAAGGCTCTGATATTTAGAAATAGTGTTATATTTGTGGAGAATTAAAAATTAAAATCATGAACAGATATCTGAAAAGAACTTTCAAGATGGCGGTGCGTATGGTTGTGCTGTCCATCGTTTTGTGTGTTGCAGAATTGCAGGCAAAACCTTCCGATAACCGTTGGATGATGTGGTATGACAAACCTGCCCAGGCTTTTATTGATGCTTTGGTTATGGGTAATGGTCAGATGGGTGCTACCATATATGGTGGTGTCGAGCAGGAGCGCATCGACCTCAATGACCTGACGTTGTGGTCGGGAGAACCTGTGAATGTCTATGCCGATACGCTGGCTGCCAAGGAGGGATTGCAGCCCGTGCGTGAGGCACTCTGGAATGAGGATTACCGCTCGGCAGACAGACTCGTCCGTCGCCTGCAAGGTAAGTTCTCGGAGTGTTATGTGCCTCTGGGTAGTCTGACCATTGATTTTGCGAAGCATGAGGAAGTTACGCAGTATCGCCGCGATTTGGATATCAGCAAGGGTATATCTACGGTGAGCTACATAGGTGACGGCACACAGTATAGCCGCAAGTATTTTGTCTCTCATCCCGACAAGAGCATGGTTGTGGAGCTGAAGGCCGAGGGCGATGGCAAACTTAATGGCAAGGTGAATTTCACGAGCAAGTTGCGTTATACCACTCGCTCCGAGGCGGGTATGATTGTGGCAGAGGGATATGCGCCTTACAATATCACATATCAGCGTCAAATATTTTGGGATGAGAATCGTGGTATTCACTTCACTGCGTTAGTTAAACCTGTGAAATTTGATGGCGAGGTGATTTGCAAGGATGGAACAATTGAACTTAAGGATTGTTCTCATGTGGTGTTTGTCGTTACCGATGCGACAAGTTTCAACGGCTTTGACAAGGATCCCGTGAAGCAGGGACGTGACCATGCCGCAATAGCACGTGCCCAGCTCTCGTCAGCCGAGAAATATTCTCTCAAGCAGCTTATGAAGCGCCATGTTGCCGATTTTTCGAAGTTTTTCAATAGGGTAGATTTGCAGCTTGGTGCAGAGAGCGAGGTGTCGCCGTTGCCAACCGACGAGCGTTTGAAAGCATACACAGCTGGCGAGAAGGACTTTAATCTTGAGACATTGTATTTCCAGTTTGGTCGCTATCTGATGATTTCGGCATCGCGCACCAAGGGTATCCCCATGAACTTGCAGGGAATATGGAACGACAACCTCACTCCGCCATGGAACTGTAACTACACCATAAACATCAATACCGAGGAGAATTATTGGCCTGCCGAGGTGTTGAATCTCTCCGAGATGCACGAACCTATGTTGTCGTTCATTGGCAACATGGCGCAGACAGGTCGCCATACGGCACGTAACTATTATGGCTGCAAGGGCTGGGCGTCGGGTCACAACTCCGATGTGTGGGCCATGACCAACCCTGTGGGTGAAAGATGGGGCTCGCCATCGTGG
>JAEIGA010014504.1_pt1 | contig 11993 bp, 8 predicted proteins | sample 9270691 | NCBI WGS metagenome assembly JAEIGA01 (sample SAMN17057246, study PRJNA624740) | gut metagenome | biome: biome; isolation source: fecal sample | host: Bos grunniens | place: China: Xizang | collected 2019
AAGCAGCTGTCCTGATGCAGTATCGAATTGCATATCAGGGAGAAACAGCGGTGAACTGGTGCCCTGCGCTCGGTACTGTACTCGCTAATGATGAGGTTAAGGAAGGATACTCTGTCCGTGGAGGTCACCCGGTCGAGCAGAAGAAGATGACTCAGTGGCAGCTTCGCGTATCTGCATATGCCGGCCGTCTCCTTGAGGATCTCGAGGATCTTGACTGGACTGATTCGCTCAAGGATATGCAGCGTAACTGGATAGGAAAGAGCCAGGGTGCGGAGATGAATTTCAAGGTATCCAACGGTACCGAAGAATATGATATGACCATCTTCACTACCCGTGCCGATACAGTCTTCGGTGTTACATTTATGGTTCTTGCTCCGGAGAGCGAGTGGGTGGAGAAACTGACCACAGCAGAGCAGAAGGAAGCTGTCGAAGAATATCTTGCAATGGCCAAGAAGAAGACAGAGCGTGAGAGAATGATGGAGGCGAGAAAAGTGACTGGAGTCTTCTCCGGATCATATGCGACCAATCCTCTCACAGGAAGCAAGGTGCCGGTGTGGATCGGTGAATATGTTCTTGCGGGTTATGGTACAGGTGCCATTATGGCTGTTCCTGCACACGATAGCCGTGACTATGCCTTTGCCAAGACATTCAACCTTCCTATCATTCCTCTTATCGAGGGCTGCGACGTGAGCGAGTCAAGCTTTGACGCAAAGGAAGGAATAATGTGTAACTCCGGTTTCCTTGACGGAATGACTGTGAAGGAGGCTATTCCAGCAGCTATTGATTACGTGGAGAAGCACGGAATAGGTCACAGAAAGATCAATTACCGTCTACGTGACGCTATATTTTCACGTCAGAGATATTGGGGAGAACCGTTCCCGATGTACTTCAAGGATGGCATAGCTACTCCTATGACTCTCGAGGATCTTCCGCTTCAGCTTCCTGAGGTGGATAAGTATCTGCCTACCGAGTCTGGCGAACCACCTCTGGGACGTGCTGCCGACTGGACATATGAGGGATACCCTGTCGAGCTCAGCACAATGCCGGGATTTGCCGGCAGCAGCGCATACTATCTCAGATATATGGATCCGCATAATGACGAGGCTCTCGTAAGCCGTGAGGCAGATGAATACTGGAGGGATGTTGACCTTTATATCGGTGGTACAGAGCACGCTACAGGTCATCTTATATACTCGCGCTTCTGGAACAAGTTCCTCTTTGACCTGGGATATGTAGGTGAGAAGGAACCTTTCAGGAAGCTTATCAACCAGGGTATGATCCAGGGCCGCTCGAATTTCGTTTACCGTATCATCAATACCAATACATTCGTTTCTCTCGGACTCAAGGATCAGTATGAGACAACAGAGATTCACGTAGATGTGAATATCGTACATAACGATCGTCTTGATATCGAGGCTTTCAAGGCCTGGATGCCGGACTATGCTACTGCAGAATTCATTCTTGAGGATGGCGAATATATCTGTGGATGGGCTGTAGAGAAAATGTCCAAGTCTATGTTCAATGTCGTGAATCCGGATATGATCTGCGATACATACGGAGCTGATACTCTGAGACTTTATGAGATGTTCCTTGGTCCTCTCGAGCAGTCTAAGCCTTGGGATACAAAGGGTATTGACGGTGTGAACCGTTTCCTCAGAAAGGTATGGAGAATGTTCTATGACCGCGACGGATTCATTGTGACAGACGAGAAGGCAAGTCCTGAGGAACTCAAGGCGCTTCACAAGCTGATCGCCAAGGTCCGTTCAGATATCGAGTCTTTCTCATTCAATACAGCTGTAAGTGCATTTATGATTGCAGTCAATGAGCTTACCGATCTCAAGTGCAGCAAACGTGAGATCCTCGAGCAGCTCATTGTACTTCTTTCTCCGTTCACTCCTCATATCGCAGAGGAACTTTGGGAGGCTCTCGGACATAAGGAAAGCATTTCTTACGCTGCCTTCCCTGAATATGTTGAAGCATATACCATAGAGAACAATTGTACATATGCAGTTTCGTTCAATGGCAAGATGCGTTTTACAGTGGAACTTCCTGTAGATATGTCTCGTGAGGATGTGGATGCACACGTCCGTGGTCTCGATCAGACAGCAAAATACGTGGCAGGAGGCAATATCGTGAAGGTAATTGTCGTTCCGGGCAAGATCGTTAATATTGTGGTGAAATAATTTCTTTTTAGACCTATGAAACAAAACAAGATTCTGGCTGTACTCTGGGATTATTTCCTTATGACTGTCGGTTCGGTGATCTTCTGTATGGCCTGGACCTCATTTGTCATTCCGAACGGACTGGCAAGTGGAGGACTCACCGGATTGTGTACCATCATCCAGTATGCTACAGGAGGTGCCGTTCCAATCGGCTGGACATACCCGCTCGTCAATATCGGACTTCTTCTGCTGGGATTCATTACGTTAGGCAAAGGATTCGGTATCAAGACGATATATGTCATAGCTCTGACATCTTTGCTTTTTGAGGTGCTTCCGATGTTTCCGAATCTGCACGTTATGATGGAGGAAAAACTCCTCGTTGCATTGGTGGGAGCGGCAATGGAATCTGTCGGACTGGGTCTCGTGCTTCTGCGTGGGGGCAGTTCAGGAGGTACTGATATCATTGCTATGATGATCAACAAGTATTGGCCTGTATCTCCTGGAAGAGTATACCTGATCACTGACCTTGTCATAATTTCCTGTCTGCTTTTCGTGCCTGGTAAAGGACTGGTGGATATGATCTATGCCTATGTGATGATGCTCGGTTTCTCATTCGGAGTGGATTTTGTCCTGCTGGGAAACAAGTCTTCAGTGCAGATCCTTGTATTTTCATCGAAATACCAAGAAATCGCTGACCATATCATCAATGATGTTCATCGTGGGGTGACTGCCCTGCAGTCAGTCGGCTGGTATTCGCAGAAAGAAAGCAAGGTTCTCCTGATCGTTGCCAGAAAATATCAGATGAATGAGGTCGTGAATGAGATCAAGGCGATCGACAAGAAGGCATTCATATCGGTGTCTACTGCTATGAGTGTGTTCGGTGAAGGCTTCGAGGAAGTGAAGACCGGCCTTAAGATTAAGAAAAACAATAAGATAGAGGAGAGTATAAAATGAGTCAATTGAATCAAAGACCTTCAGTCGCTACACTGATTAAGGAGTATATCCTTATTACCCTCGGTCTTACAATGTACGCTTTGGGCTGGGCTATGTTCCTGACGCCTAACGGTATGATCGGAGGAGGTGTTACCGGATTTGCAGCTATCCTGCAGTATGCGACCAATGGAGCTATTCCGATCTCCATTACATATTTCGTCCTGAATATCATTCTCCTTATCATCGGAACCAAGATTCTTGGTACCGGTTTCGGAGCCAAGACCATATTTGCCATATTTATGACATCCATAATGCTTGCTGTCACACAGGAGTTCATACCTGTAGACTTCGTGGATGAATTTTCACAGGACAGTAAGATAGTATGTACAGTACTTGGAGGTATTATGGCAGGTGTCGGTATCGGACTGTCGATGTCTCAGGGAGGAAGTACAGGAGGAACTGATATAATCGCTCTTGTATGGTGCAAGTTCAAGCCAGCATCTCCTGGAAGGGTTATCCTTATCATCGATATAATGATTATCCTTTCATCTCTTCTCCTGCCTTCATATGACAGAAGCGGTGCACTGCTCCCTTATCCGGAAAAAGTGGCTATTGTAGTGTACGGTCTTATGCAGGTGACTGTCTGCGGATATGCAATCGACCTTTATATATCAGGCTCGAAGCAGTCTGTCCAGGCCTTCATCTTTACTAAGAAAGTGGATGAAATGGCTGATGCGATCGCATTTGATATGAAGAGGGGAGTTACTGTTCTTCCTGCCAAGGGCTGGTACTCGAAAGAAGATAAGCAGGTGATTATGGTAGTGACAAGAAAGACGGATCTGAACCTCTTGCTGAGGTACGTAAAGTCCATCGATCCGGATGCTTTTCTCTCTGTTTCTTCTGTTATGGGTGTGTATGGACAGGGTTTTGATACGATTAAACTCAAGACTAAGAAATAAAGATCCGAAATCGAACATAAAAAAAGTTAAAAACACATAAAAAAAAGAAAAATCTGACGTATGTCGCCACTCCAGAGTGTTCTGGAATGGCGACATTGTTTATTTTTGCCTGATCAAACGGATCGTTAAAATGACACATTTATGATAGTTTTCGTAACCTCTGCAATCTCTCTCCTGCTGCTGGCGGTCTCCTGTTACCTGCTCTTCAAGGGCTCTTCTCTTCCTGATGAGCCGAAGGACAGGATGCCTTCTGTTCTTTTGGCAGCAGTGGCGTTGACCCTGTGTGCAGGCTGTATTGCAGGAGGCGGGTCGGTGGAAGTTCTGATGCTGGAGATCCAGCCTGCATTGGTGGCTATGCTTGTGCTCGAGTCGTCGTTTTGGGAGAACAGAAGGATCCGTCCTCTTATGTATGCGGTTGCTGTGTCTTATGTAGTCCCGCTCTGTCTTCATATTGCAGTGGCCGCAGGTTGGACAAGATCTCCTTCTGAGAGTCTGTTGCGCTGGATGTCTCTGCTTCTTGTATTCATTCCTCCTGGATTTTTCTTTGTCGGCATAAGTCGACGTTTGCGCGATGTCAGGATGATTCTGAAGACAGGCACCATATGGGCTAATGTGAGTCTGGCTGTGGATGCGGTTTATGTCCTCATCTATGTGATTCTCTCTTTGTCCTGCATAGCAGGCCTTATGATCTTTCCTGACAGGATGCTGAACCTTCTTCTGCTTTTCCCGTTTCTGACCGGTCTGATGCTGGCGGCATTGGGAATCAGACACGCAGATGATATCCTGTTTCTCTTCTGGAGAGTGCAGGAACGCAGGATTCTGGAGTCTATGAAGGTTACGAAGGTAGAGACGGCTGTCGATCCCTCCGGTATCGAGGATATATATCAGGATATCTACGAACGTGTCGTTGCGTATTTTGAAGCGGAAAAACCTTTTCTGGATAATGAACTGACTATAAACGACCTGTCTAAAGTCTTGTATTCAAATAAATTATATATATCCAGAGCGATAAGTCAGTTCACAGGGAGGAATTTCTGCCAGTTTGTGAATTATTATCGTGTGGCTCATTCTATGGAAATGTTCCGTAATAATCACGATCTGAAGATACACGAGCTGGCTGGGGGAAGCGGTTTCAACTCTGATGTCTCTTATAATATGGCTTTCCGGCTTTTTATGGGAGAAACTCCGGGTGAATGGTGCAGAAAGGAGAGGAACAGGAAAATCAAGATGAAAAAATAAGTTGTGGATTAGGCTTCTGAAAGTTATCTTTGCAAAAAATTAAATTATAGTCAGTTATGGCAGACGAGAAGATTATTTTTTCAATGAACGGGGTAGGTAAGATCCTTCCTCATAACAATAGGGTGATCCTCAAGGACATCTATCTGTCTTTCTTTTATGGAGCCAAGATCGGTATTGTCGGTCTGAACGGATCAGGAAAGTCTACCTTGATGAAGATCATTGCAGGTATCGAGAAAGGATACCAGGGAGAAGTCGTCTGGGCACCGGGATATTCAGTCGGATATCTGGAGCAGGAACCGCAGATGGATCCGAACAAGACAGTTATAGAAGTGGTTCAGGAAGGAGTCCAGGAGGTTATGGACATCCTTAAGGAATATGAAGAGGTGAATCTGAAGTTCTGCGAGCCTATGTCTGATGAAGAGATGGCCGCTCTTATAGAGCGTCAAGGCGAGCTTACAGAGAAAATCGAGAACTGCGGAGGATGGGAAATCGATTCAAAGCTGGAGAGAGCTATGGATGCCCTTCAGTGTCCTCCTTCAGATGCTTTGGTCGCAAATCTCAGTGGTGGTGAGCGTCGTCGTGTGGCACTTTGCCGTCTCCTTCTTCGCCAGCCTGACGTTCTTTTGCTTGACGAGCCTACCAACCACCTTGATACAGAGAGTATCCAGTGGCTTGAGGCTCATCTTCAGCAGTACAAGGGTACGGTCATCGCCGTGACCCACGACCGTTATTTCCTTGATAATGTAGCAGGATGGATACTTGAGCTTGACCGAGGAGAGGGTATTCCTTGGAAGGGAAATTATTCTTCTTGGCTTGATCAGAAGAGCACGCGTCTGGCTCAGGAGGAAAAGCAGGAGAGTAAGCGTCGCAAGGCTCTGGAGCGCGAGCTTGAGTGGGTGAGAATGGCTCCTAAGGCCCGTCACGCCAAGTCTAAGGCCCGTCTGGGAGCTTATGAGAAGCTTGCAGCCGATGACGGACGTGAGAAAGAGGCAAATCTCGAGATCTTCATTCCTAACGGACCGCGACTCGGTAACAAGGTCATCGAGTTCAAGAACGTTTCCAAGGGATATGGCGACAAGCTTCTTTATGAGAATCTCAATTTCGTGCTTCCTCCGGCAGGTATCGTAGGAGTGATAGGTCCTAACGGTGCCGGTAAGACCACTCTATTCCGTCTTATTATGGGACTCGATACTCCTGATTCAGGAGAGATCACTCTCGGAGAGACAGTCAAGATCGCATATGTGGATCAGCAGCACAAGAGTATTGATCCGGAAAAGACTGTATATGAGACAATAGCAGAAAATTCAGAGTTTGTCAGACTTGGTAAGAGAGAGGTCAATGCGAGAGCATATGTTTCTCGTTTCAATTTCTCAGGTGCTGATCAGGAGAAACTTTGCGGCATACTTTCAGGTGGTGAAAGAAATCGTCTCCATCTGGCTCTGACTCTCAAGGACGAGGGTAACGTGCTCCTTCTTGACGAGCCTACCAATGATGTGGATGTGAACACTATCCGTGCTCTCGAGGAAGGTCTTGAGAACTTTGCCGGATGTGCTGTGGTGATTTCACACGACCGTTGGTTCCTGGATCGAATCGCTACTCATATACTTGCATTTGAGGGCGATTCGCAGGTTTACTTCTTTGAAGGAACATACTCGGAGTACGAGGAGAACAAGAAACGCCGTCTCGGCAATGAAGAACCTAAGCGATTCAAGTACAAGAAGCTGATGGCTGAGTAATTTGAGTAAAGCTGAAATGGAAGAAATCTTTTATAGAGTGTAAAATACTAAAACCTAAAGAAATGAATAAATTCAGACCATTGATTCTTGCTGTCACTGTCATCATCGCAGGTTTTCTGGCTTATGGCCTGTGGACCCGCCCTGGTGCAGAACCTGTTGATGCAGAAGGATTTTCAGCATCCAGAGCAGTCAAGGATATTGAAGTGATGTCAAAGGAACACCATTCGGTAGCTCATCCTCAGGAAAGAGCGGTAGTACGTGAGTATCTGATTCAGAGACTTGAACAGCTCGGTGCCGATACTGTGAGTCTTTATAAATATGATTCTCTAGTCGGACCTGAGAACAAACACGTTGTATATACATTTGATGCTGTCAATATTCTTGCGGAATTTTCTCCGCTTACCCAGTCAGAAGATCCGTCTTATCTTCTTATGGTAGCTCATTATGATTCCAGGTATTCCCAGCCTATGCCGAAGGATACCGTATGGTCATATGGTGCTGCTGACGATGGCTATGGAGTAAGTACCATTCTCGAAACAGTAAGTCAGGCCCTGAAGTATCGTCAGGACTGGAAGCAGGGTATCAAGGTGCTCTTCACTGATGCAGAGGAGGTCGGTATGATGGGTATGAAGGCAGCCTGGGCCAACGACAGACAGATTTTCGACAATGTAGGCTTTATGATCAATGTCGAGGCGCGAGGACCTTGGGGACCGGCTCTGCTTTTCGAGACCTGCCCTGGTAATGAGAAGGTTATGGATCTTTATGCAAAGGCTGCAAAGTATCCGTTTACATATTCACTGACAACCGTGGTGTATAACTTTATGCCTAACTTTACTGATTTCACCATCGTGAAGGATGAAGTGCCAGGAATGAATTTCTCCACTATTGTGGATGTGAACCATTATCATACCGATCTGGACAATTTCAGTAACATCAGCGCCAGATCCATCCAGCATTACGGAGCTCAGATCGTACCTGTTGCCAAAGAGTATCTTACAAACGAGATCTATGCCGACAGAGATTACTTCAAGGCTGAGGATGATACTGTGAATTTCACAATTCCTGTACTTGGACTCTTCAATTTCAGCAAGGGCGTGTACAAGGTGGTGAATATCGTAGTCTTCCTCCTTTTCCTTCTGGCCTTTGCCCTCGAAGGAGTACGCGGAAGACTAAATGCATCAAAGGTGTTCAAGTCCTCCCTTGCCGTACTTGGAATCGGAGTCGCTATGCTTGTTCTTGGTGAACTGATTGCTTATTTATGCGCTCTCATCTGCGGAGCAAAGTTCAAGCTCTTCGGTGTGATGCACGGTGTTACTTTTGACAATATTGCAATGATTGTATCGACAGTATTGATGGCTGCGTGCATTGTGCTTCTGTATCTTCGTGGAAGATCTGCTGCTGTCCGTAAAACATCAGCTTCAATGAGAGCAAGTGCTGCAGCAAATGCAGCTGCACGATATGCCGGAAATAAACTTTATGGTACATTGGCGCTTATGTTCATTCTGAGTGCGGTTCTTTTATTCACCCTTGGAGAGAATCTAATGTTCTTCATACCGCTCGCGTTCGGTACAATTGCATTGATTCTGTATCGCCTCACTTCGTTGAAGATATGGCTGCTTGCTGCGATTGCGTTGATTCTTCTGCACGCCTTCTCATTCCTGTACGCTCTGGCAATGGCGCTCACTATCGGAGCTTTCGGTGCGGTAGCAATGCTGGCATTCTTCGATTTTATGGTGCTTGTTCCGATGGCGGATATGTATTTGTCAGCTTATAAGAAATAATAAAAGACAATATGAAAAGATTTTTATTCGCTTTGATGGCAGTTCTGGCTGCTTCAGTATGCAGTTTTGCTCAAAATGACACTTTGAAGGTACTTGCCATCGGTAACAGTTTTTCGGATGATGCTATCGAAGAACACCTGCACGGACTGGCTAAGGCAGAGGGACTGACAATCGTTATCGGCAATATTTATAAAGCCGGATGTTCAATTGAAAGACACGTGAAATATCTCCGTGGAGATGTAGCTGACTACGAATTCAGAAAGATCGATGCAGAAGGGGTGAGAACCATTGAATATGGATATACGATGGCGCGAGGCCTTGCAGATGAGGATTGGGACTATGTATCATTCCAGCAGGGTAGTGCGTTTTCCGGAATACCGGAGAGCTATGCATTGCTTCCAGAACTCGTGGAATATGTGAAAGCCCGTGTTCCTGAGGATGCAGTGTTTATGTTTCATCAGACCTGGGCATATTCGAAGAATTCCACTCATCCGGAATATCATAGGTATGGCAAGGATCAGATGCAGATGTATAATGCAATTATTTCGACAGTAAATGAAGTAATCCCTCAAATCAAGGACATAAAGATTCTGATTCCGTCCGGAACGGCTATACAGAATGCCAGAACATCGATTCTGGGGGATGACCTGACGCGAGACGGATATCATCTGAGTCGTCCGGTAGGAAGGTATGTTGCTTCCTGCACCTGGCTTCAGGCTGTGCTTGGCAAGAATCCTGTAGGCAATACATATTGTCCAGAGGGAATGACTCCACAGCAGTGCAAGGCTGCGCAGAAGGCTGCTAGAAAGGCAGTAAGAAAGCCGTCGAAGATCAGCAGAATAAAATAATCTTGTACGGATAAATATATTAAAAGCCAGCGATATATACCGCTGGCTTTTTTTGATCAGTTGTCTTTGGCTGTAGTTTATTATCAGTCTCTGCGGGCGATTCCGATATAGTAGAAAAGGGTCGCAAGCGAACCGAGGGCTGCCACTACATAGGTGTATGCGGCCCATTTGAGCGCGTCGATTGCCATCGGACGGGTCTGCCCGTCGGTGATTCCGGACTGAGAGAGCCAGGAGATTGCCCTGGTACTGGCATTGATTTCTACAGGGAGAGTAATGAAACTGAAAAGGGTGCTGGATGCAAAAAGGATGATACCGATCCATATAAGTCCAGGAAAAATATTGATCATCAGTACTCCCGCCAGAAGTATCCATTGTACGATATTGGATGCGAAGCTGACTACCGGTACAAGAGCCGAACGCATTCTCAGAGGCGCGTATCCGTAGGCGTGCTGCACTGCGTGTCCGCATTCGTGGGCAGCTACGGCGGCTGCGGCAACGCTTCTGCTGGCATAGACACCTTCACTCAAAGCTACTGTCTTGGTCTGAGGGTTGAAATGGTCTGTAAGCATACCGCTTGCCGGAACAACCTTGACGTCATATATTCCGTGGTCGCGGAGCATTTTCTGTGCTACCTCAGCTCCAGACATTCCGCTGGGGAGACCTACTTTCGAATACTTGTTGAAACGACTCTGCAATGTCTGCTGAATGAAGAGACTCAGAGCCATAATGATGATCATAATGATCCAGATGTTCATAATTCTATAAGTTTAATTGTTTTTTCGTTGGTACTGACATTTTGTCTTGCTTTCAGAGGCAACTGACGGTTTGTTTGCCGGCGGCATATATATGCAAATAACAAGCCTGCTGCAAAAATGACATATTTTGTCAGAATATTTAGTAATTTTGCTGTTCAAATATTGACGGAATTTAGCAATGTACATTAGTAATGAATTTTCAAGGCTTGAGATCAATCTGGATAGCTGCCTTGAAAACTATAGATATTTCAGATCCAAGCTTGAAGCATCCACCAGGCTTCTCGTTCTTGTCAAGGCCAACGCCTACGGACACGGAGCAGTGCAGTTCGCTTCTCTTATGGAGCAGGCTGGAGCAAATTATCTCGCCGTAGCTTATCCTGTAGAAGGCATAGAACTGCGTCAGGCCGGAATCAAGTCACCGATAATGGTCTTGACTGCAGGTACCGACTCTTTTGAGCAGATTGTAAACTACGGTCTTGAGCCCGGTATCCCGAATATGTGTTCACTCAGGATTCTTTGTGAGGTCCTGGAAAAGAGGGGAGTGACAGACTTCCCCGTTCATATAAAGATCGATACAGGAATGCACAGGCTTGGCTTTATGAGTGATGAGATTCCGGAACTTCTCGAATTCCTGTCCTCGTGTCCTAGTGTCAAGGTGAAATCTGTCTATTCTCACCTTGCAGCGGCAGATGATCCTTCTTGTGATGACTTCACTATCGGCCAGATAAGACTTTTCCAGACAAACGCGGACAGACTTACAGAGAGTCTGGGATATAAGCCTCTTTATCACATACTTAATTCGGCCGGAATCGAGAGATTTCCCGAGTATCAGTTCGATATGGTACGTCTGGGAATCGGTATCTATGGAGTGAGTTCATTGCCAGGAACTCGTCTGGCTACAGTGGCTTCGTTCAAATGCAAGGTCCTTCAGATTAAGACCTTAAAGCCTGAGGACGGAACTATAGGATATGGCCGTCACGGAAAGATTGCATCTGAGGGAACTGTGATAGCTACCATACCTGTAGGATATGCAGACGGACTTGACAGACATCTTAGCCGTGGCAAGGGCAGTTTTATGGTAAATGGTCATCGCGTACCGACCATCGGCAATATATGTATGGATATGACAATGCTTGATGTTACAGGTGTCGATGTGAAAGTGGGAGATACTGTGACAATCTTCGGTGAAGAACCCGCAATTACCGAACTGGCTGATATTCTCGGAACCATTCCATATGAGATTCTTACATCGGTTCCCCGTCGAATCGAGAGAATCATCATAAGCGGCGACTACCGCTAATACAAGTTTGCAGCTATGGAGAATCATATCAATAATAAATACAAAGTCCTTTTTGTCTGCCTGGGAAACAAATAGTATTTGTTTATTTTTCTATTATTCCATTTATATTCAATAAATTAAAAAATCATTATTATCTTTTTTCTTGTAAACCAAACTGCGGTTTTATGCTATTTTATGTAAACCGTAGTGTAAACTGATTACGAGAATGAAGAGTTCCTTACCGACGGTTACCGTCATTCTGTATAAGTCCAAGACGTTGGCTAATGGTGAACATCCCATT
>JAEIGA010014505.1_pt1 | contig 11993 bp, 9 predicted proteins | sample 9270691 | NCBI WGS metagenome assembly JAEIGA01 (sample SAMN17057246, study PRJNA624740) | gut metagenome | biome: biome; isolation source: fecal sample | host: Bos grunniens | place: China: Xizang | collected 2019
AATAAGTATGATTGGTGATAAGTTGGTTTTATCATAAAAAAAGCAAAGGTGCTCATTTTGAGCACCTTTGATAACTTATGATAATCAATGATATACAGCGTTTACTTGCCGATGCAGAATTTTGAAAAGATGGTTTGGAGGATGTCTGTGGTGGTGATTTCACCAGTGATTTCGCCGAGGTGGTGGATGATGCGGCGGATATCCTCGCTTAGGAGTTCTGAGGAGATGTTCTTCATCATCGCTTCGTGGGCGTCGGCAAGGGCTTCGCTGGCTTTGTTAAGGGCAGAGTAGTGGCGCATATTTGATACAACTATGCTACCTGAGTTTAGATGTGTCGTATCTGTAACAGTGCGAAGACGAGTGCGTAGTTTATCTATGCCTATGCCACTCTTTGCAGATATGTATAATGTATCACCGTCTGTTATATTATCACTTGATGTAAGCTTATCTATTTTATTGATAACCCGTATGTAATGTTGGTAATTAGAGTGTTCAATATTCGAGAACTCGGGTTCTTCTGCTGAGGCAAGGTGTAGGATAATATATGCATTTGCAATAGCTTTGTAGCTACGATCAATACCCATTTGTTCAAGTGTGTCATTCGTATCGTGGATACCAGCTGTATCAACAAAGCGATAGCGTATGCCATCTATGACTGTTGATGCCTCTATAGTGTCGCGCGTGGTGCCTGCAATATCTGATACCATAGCGCGGTCATCCTCAACAAGAGCATTAAGCAAGGTGCTTTTGCCAACATTTGGTTCACCGACAATTACCACATTTACACCATTCTTAAGCGCATTACCTAAAGCAAAGGATGATTTTAGTAGATCAATTTGTGAACCAATATTCTCGAGTGTAGTGAGTAGGGTAGCACGATCAGCAAACTCAACATTCTCCTCTGAGAAGTCGAGTTCGAGTTCGAGGAGAGAGCATAGTTTGAGTAGTTCATCGCGGAGTTTAGCGAGTCGCTCTGAATAGCCACCACGCATCTGTGTCGATGCGATATTATGTGACCAACGAGAGTCGGAGGCTATGATATCTGCCACTGCTTCGGCGCGACTTAGATCCATCTTGCCTGCCAAAAAGGCGCGTTTGGTAAACTCTCCTGGTGTAGCCATCATTGCGCCATAGTTAATGGCGAGGCGTATAACCTCGGATGTTATATAATCTGAGCCATGGAGCGTAATCTCTACTGTGTCATCACCCGTATAGGAGTGTGGAGCACGGAATAGTGCTACAACGACATCGTCTAAAATCGCTTCATGTTCGTTTACAATAGTGCCATAGTGGAGCGTGTAGCCCTTAGCCTCGGATAGCCTTTGTTTACCGCGGAAGAGTTTATCTGCTATGGTTATTGCCTCCATGCCACTAAGGCGTATCATCATAACTGCGCCGCCAGTAGCTGTGGCTGGGGCGATAATGGTCGTTGTAATATCTAATTGATTGTGCATAAGACTACTGTGGGCTTACGCGTAGGCGTTGACCTATGCGTAGTGAGTTGGCATTTTTGATGCCATTCCAATTCATAAGTTGCTTTACTGTGCGTCCATACTTACGAGCAATTGCACCGAGCGTATCACCCTTTCTAACAACATGATATGTTGCTGGTGGAGCCTCGTTGCGTTTTTTTTCGATATTAGCGTGGATAACATAGTCGCCAAGATAGAGACTGTCCTTAGCAAATATTGAGTCCTGCATCTCAACAAAATCTGTTATGCACTCAGTTGGTAGTGTTAGAGGATATGCCTTCGTTGTAGCAGGAATGATGGATAGTCTATACTCTGGATTGAGCATCTGTAATAGTTCGAGGCTAACATCAATTGTTGAAGATACCTGCTCAAGGTGCATAGGTCGTGTAATCATCACTGTATCCACTGCCAAAGGCATTGGAGGCGTGGGGTAGTTAAGTCCATGAGCCTTGTGGTATGCAAAGGCGTATGTTGCACCCATAAACAGTGGTACATAGCTGCGTGTTTCGCGTGGAAGTCCCGAATAGACATCCCAGAATGAGCCATCATAATCGCGCGGTGAGCCACCAGCGCGAACAATAGCCTTGTTTACATTACCTGGACCACAATTGTAGGAGGCGATAGCAAGAGTCCAGTCGCCATAAAGGTTGTACATTGTCTTAAGGTAGCGGCATGCAGCTCTTGTTGCAAGGCGAGGATTGCATCGCTCGTCAACCAATGAGTTAATCTCAAGGCCATACTCCTTGCCTGTCGAGGGCATAAACTGCCATAGACCTTTTGCTCCCATCTTTGATGTTGCTAAGGGGTTTAGTCCTGACTCTACAATAGCCAAAGCTCGTAACTCTACTGGCATATCTGCAAGGATTAACTCCTCTTCGAGCATAGGAAAGTAGTAGTAGGCGTAGCTCATGATACGACTAAAACCTGAGGATGTGTACCTCTCTATGGCTGTGCGCACATCGCGGTTATACTCCAATGGTATTGGTGACATGAGAGCATTAAGGCGGGCAACATAGATAGAATCCATGTTGTTTGTCTTTAGCGTGGTGTCTATACGCTCTGCTGCTATGACATAATCGTTGAAGTAACGCTCGTAATATTCTGTGGTGGTTGTCTCTCGCCACATAGCAAGAACAGAGTCGATATTATTAAGCGTATTAGATCTTCTTACATCTACTTGTACTTCAGCTGCTGCCATATGTGCAGTATCTAAAGCAAAGGAGGACGCAATACTATCTTGGTTATGTTTAATCTCCTCTGGTGAGGTGTATTTTTTTTCGGTTTTGCGTCGTGGTCGCTTGTCGTAGTCTGTGGCATAAAGTGTCGATATGGAGTATGATAGCACCAATGCCAATAGTACGATACTCTTTACTACTCTTATCATTAGAAATTAACGGACATATTTACTCCGTAAACGGGCTGTGTCCCTATGGATGTATAACCAAAGTATGGCTCGACATTCATAGATAAATCATCCGAAATATCGAAGTCCTGAAGGTGTGAATCGACATGCGCATCGAGGATGTTGAGAAGATACACTCCAGCAGTAAGTATAATACAAAGATCTCTGTTACGGCGATAGCTATCCTTAAGGTTTTTAAGGAATGTTGCAGAGTAGGCACCTTGGAACTCATCAGCAGCTCCGTTAGGGTACTTATCAGGGTTCTTTTCGTAGTCAATAACAAGCGAATAAGCTGTCTTAAATCGCTGATATCCACGATTATTCCAGTCTATGGTATATATTGTTGACGCTATGCCACCCACAACGATAGGCACACGCCAATAGCTCTTGTTATAGACTTGACCAGCGCCAGGGAAGATGGTTGACAGGGTAGTCGCACGATTGACCTTAGTCACCTCACTTGAATCAAAGTTTATGACAGCATCACCAATGAAGTATAGGTATGAGGCTATAGCCATACCTGCAAATATTTGACGGCGTGTATTATGCTTAATAAGGTCGGTCTGTATTCTGTCAAGCTCTTCGGTGCGGAAGTATCCGTTGTCGATAAGGTACTGGTCGTACTGAGCCTTAAGAGGCTTATACAAATTATTCTCATGCATAAAAAGTGCTGCCGTTGTTCCCACTACAGGATAGAGCACACCAAGTTTCCAATACTGTTTATTATATATCTGACCAAATCCCGGTATCGGCACTGATAGTAGGGCAACGCGCGACATCTTCATTGAATCACTGAAGAAAGGCTCTTTAACATTACCATTTCTATCCAAGCGAACACGACGACCATCGGGAGCAATGCTATCTCTACGACCTCGTACGGTGGAGTCTTGTCGCACTTTTGTGGCGATAATAGCTCGAATAGAGTCGCGAGTCTCTGTTGCTTGCTGGTCGTATTGAGCGTAACTACCCATAGCGATAGAGTCGATATAGTGCCAATATATAGAATCTTTGCGAGCAATCTCCTGTGCCTTAGCTCTTAGCAATGCAGCAGAGTCTATAGGCACAAGTCCTCCTTGATTGATTGTGCGCACATTACCCCTAAGCCTCTCGCGGTTGTACGACTGCGCATAGAGGTCGGTGATGGACATTTGTGTCACAACAACCAATAATAACGATATGAATAATCTTCGTAACATCATCTTTGTAACGCTCGTATGTTACCTCTTATTTTATCTTGCCTAACTTCGTGATTAGCTGTTCAACCTCCATGTCGTTAGCACACTCGATGGTGATACGACTACTACCACTCTTAGTTCGTTTAATAGATATATTATCGCTAAGGATGCGCTCGAGCTCCATAACCAGACGAGAGTAAGACTCTGGATACTCCTCTTCATCTGTATTTGTTGACTTAGGCGCTGTCTCTACCATTTTGCGAGCTAACTCCTCAGCCTGGCGTACAGATAACCCCTTCTTAATACACTTCTTAAGAGCCTTTAGCTGAGACTCTAATTCAAGACCGCCTATTGCTTTGGCATGACCCATGGTGATGATACCCTCCTTAAGCGCAAGCTGTACCTCAGATGGCATGCTTAGAAGACGCATGTAGTTCGATACAGTTGAGCGCTTTTTGCCTACCTTCTCTGCCATTGCCTCTTGAGTAAGACCACATTCCTCTACAAGACGCTTCATGCCGAGAGCTATCTCGATAGCATTAAGGTTTTCGCGCTGAATGTTCTCCACCAAGGCCATAGCATGTAGGTTCTCATCATCAACCTCTCGGATATATGCAGGTAGAGTCTCCAAACCTGCCATCTTTGCAGCTCGCCAACGACGCTCGCCACTAATGATTATATATCGACCGTTTCCATTGGGCTTAAGTGTGATGGGTTGTATCACGCCGAGTTGCGCTATAGATATAGACAACTCGCTAAGAGCCTCGTCATCAAATGATGTTCGTGGCTGCAAGGGGTTTGGCTCAATAGCTGATATTGCCACCTCTGCCATTTCGGACATAGGTTTTGATTGTTGCGTGGGTGCTGCGGTGCCAAAAATAGCATCAAGACCACGACCCAAGCCTCTTTGTTTAGGTGTTGCCATATATTACTCTCTCGTTGTTTTATTACGCTTTAGGAATTCACGGGCAAGGTTAAGGTAGTTCACTGCTCCAGATGCTGAGGCATCATAGAGCATGATAGGCTTTCCGTGTGATGGAGCTTCGCCAAGACGGATGTTACGCTGGATAATAGTCTCAAAAGCAAGCTCACCAAAGTGCTCTCTAACCTCGCTCACAACCTGATTGTTAAGACGGTTGCGCATATACATAGTAAGTACAAAACCCTCGATTTCGAGCGCGGGGTTAAGACGGCTCTTAACCATCTTTATGGTGTTGAGTAGTTTGCTTAGTCCCTCCAATGCGAGATACTCACACTGTACAGGTACGAGTACAGAGTCCGCAGCTGTGAGGATGTTTACAGTGAGGAAACCCAGCGATGGTGAGCAGTCAATGAAGATGTAGTCGTAATCATCACGAACAGCATCTACAACGCCCTTAACCTTATGATGAGCATTCTCCATGGTCGAAAGTTCAGTATCGGCAGCGACAAGATTTATGGATGAAGGCAGTACCCATAGCTTCTTGATATCCTCAGAGTGAAGTATGACATCCTTGACCTCACAGTCGCCAACAATGCACTCGTAGGTACCCTCAAGGTTAATGTCGAAGCCCAATCCAGATGTGGCATTTGCCTGTGGATCAGCATCGATAAGGAGTACTTTCTTGCCAAGTAGGGCTACCGATGCGGCGAGGTTGATAGCTGTTGTTGTCTTACCTACTCCTCCCTTCTGATTTGCCAATGCTACTACTTTTGCCATCTTGCTCAACAATTGTGTTTACAATACTAAATAATTCTCGCAAAAATAGTAAATTTATTCGATTTTAAAGCCCAAATTCTGAAAAAATATATACCTTTGGCATCATAATTAGCAGATAAATATCTGTGATGATAATATATATGAGAAGAACAGTAAATACAGTTCAGTCACTTCTTATCTTTGTGGTGATATTCATTGCATCGCAAATCGTGGCATCTATACTTATGGGCGCGCTTCATCTTAATGGTGATGTGAGCTTCATGCTCTCGTATCTTTTATCTATGGGGATGGTCTGTATTCTCTCAACGCTCTACGAGCGTGCTGAGTATGGTAAGGTTCGTCTAATTAGAAAATCGTCAAAGGGATTAGATCCACTTGCTACATTCGCAGGCGTTATTCTCTTACTTGCTATATCCATAACCCTATGGCCATTAGAGAGTCGTATGCCGGGTGATGGTCGTGTGTTTGGTGATGGGGCATATACGCTTATAACCATCGTTATTATATCTCCAATACTGGAGGAGATAATCTTTCGAGGTAGGCTTTATAACTTGTTGACCCACACTGCGTCACCATTTATGTCGGCGGTGTTATCATCCTTTGTCTTTGCTGCCATCCACTTCGAGCCTATAATCATTATCGGAGGTTTCCTTTCGGGTATGTTATTTAGTTATATGTATTTGCTTAAGCGCTCGATATTACTCCCAATATTACTCCACATATGCAATAACACCATAGCATATGGGTTGCATGTTATCTCCTATGGAGGCAAGCCTTTGATGGAGTATATAGGCAGCGAACACTACTACCTATCTGTATATCTTGTGTCATTGCTGCTCGTATTGGTATTCATTGCTTTTATGATAAAGCGTTTTATGAAGGAGAAGCGTGCTTTGGCAAAGCGCGAGCAGTAGATTAAGTTTTATTATTGTGTATTTGCAATAGATAACAAAAAAACTAACCTCTTCGGGGAGGTTAGTTTTTTTATTAATATTGTACTATCGACTATAAAAGAGCGTCAATCTTAGCCTTGAGCTGCTCCTTGTCTGCAGTACCTACATGCTTATCAACCTGCTGACCATCCTTGAAGAATAGGATAGTAGGAACATTGCGAACGCGGTACTGAGCTGCGATCTCGTCGCCATCCTCACCAACATCACACTTGCAGATAATAACCTTACCATCATACTCCTCAGAAAGCTCGTCGATGATAGGAGATACCATGCGGCATGGACCACACCATGTTGCCCAGAAATCGATAACAACAGGCATACCCTTGCCCATTACCTCCTCAAAATTCTCATTGTTAAGTTTTAGTGCCATAGTATTAAAGTTTTGTAAATTAAATGTTTATAAAATAGTTTAGTTCGTTTTGTTGTATAAACTCCATGAGCGCTGGAGTGGTTGCCACTCGATACTTCTTGGAGTTAAGCTTAATCTTAACATCGCTACCTCTATCTACAATCGTAAATTGTAGGTTTGTCTTGCCAGGATTCTCCTCAATAACCTTACGGAGCATGTCGGTAAGGGTTGAGCACACCTCGTGAATGTCAAGTTCGATGCGCAAGGTAGTAATATTTTCTGAAACTTCAGCAAGATGTTGCATAGAAAGTATCTTAAACTCTAATGCATTGCCCTCTTTTCCGAAGCGTGGTTGTACCTTTCCGCGTATAAATAGGAAACTATTCACCTCGATAAGCATGCCAAAGCGCTCGTAATCCTTGCTCCATAGTGTAAACTCATGGTTAGTGTTGTAGTCCTCCAGTATGAAGCGTGCATAACGACGACCATCTTGGGTGGTAAGTGGGGTTACGGAGGTAACTACACCAGCCACAGCCAACTCCTTGCCATTGAGAAGTGTGAGATTGTCCAACTCGCCTAACTCCGCTTGACACATCTTGCTTAGAATAAAGTCGAAGCGATTGAGTGGGTGAGCCGAGAGATAAAGACCGATAACCTCCTTCTCCTTGTTGAGCATGGCTATGTTTGTCATGTCCTCTGCCTGTGGAACGCGCGGCTGTGGTATATCTGAACCGCTCTCGGAGAACATGCCAAAGAGGCTCTGCTGTGCATTATTCTTATCTTGTTGAACTCGTTGACCATATCTTACGAGCGTGTCGAGGAATGTTGATCCCGGTCCATCCTCAGCAAAGAAGCGCGAACGGTTGAAGTCTATAATCGAATCAAAACCACCAGCATAGGCAATATTCTCAAAACACTTGCGATTAACAACAGAGTAGTTCACACGCTCCATAAAGTCGTAGATCGACTTGTATGGACCATTCTCTTTGCGCTCCTTAACGATAGACTCCGAAGCTGCTGTACCAACGCCCTTAATTGCAGCAAGACCAAAGCGAACATCGCCATTCTTATTGGTTGAGAACTTAATCATGGACTCGTTGATGTCGGGACCGAGTACCGCAATGCCTATGTTCTTGCACTCATTCATGTAGGCAGTAACCTCCTTGATATCGTTAAGGTTACGGCTTAGAACGGTAGCCATATACTCAGATGGGTAGTGCGCCTTGATATATGCTGTTTGGTATGCTACCCATGAATAGCAAGTCGCGTGCGACTTATTAAAGGCGTACGATGCGAACTTCTCCCAGTCTGCCCATATCTTCTCCAAGACCTTTTCGTCGTGACCATTGGACTTACCTCCTGCAATAAACTTAGGCTTAAGCTCATCCAACTTCGACTTAATCTTCTTACCCATCGCCTTACGCAACGAGTCAGACTCACCACGAGTAAAGTTGCCCAATAAGCGCGAGAGAAGCATCACCTGCTCCTGATACACCGTAATACCGTATGTGTCCTTGAGGTAGCGCTCCATGATTGGAATGTCATACTCGATAGGCTTACGACCATGCTTTCTGTCGATAAAGTCAGGAATGTAATCCATAGGACCTGGACGATAGAGCGCATTCATAGCAATCAAATCCTCGAATGTCGATGGCTGCAACTCACGCAAATATTTCTGCATACCTGGCGACTCAAACTGGAAAGTACCAATAGTCTGACCTGCACAGTAGAGGTCATAGGTCTTTTTATCGTCAATAGGTATGTTGTCGATATCAATCTTTACACCGTGGGTCTCCTCAATCACCTCTACGGCATCCTTTATAATGGATAGGGTCTTTAGACCTAAGAAGTCCATCTTGATAAGCCCCGTATCCTCAATCACAGCACCTTCGTACTGCGTAACGAGCATATTCTCACCTGTCTCCTTGTCTAAAGCTGTACTTACAGGCACCCAGTCAGTGATATCATCCCTACAGATAATCGTACCACAAGCGTGTACACCTGTGCCACGAACATTACCCTCAAGCATCTTTGCATACTTGATGGTATCGCGCATTACAGGGTCCTCGGACTCCTCAGCCTCCTTGAGCTCAGGTACAGCATTTATAGCGTTGCGAAGATTGACTTTGAGAAGTTTGTCCTTGTCATTAGGGTCTGGAATGCGCTCTGGAATCCACTTGCATAGCTGATTCGCAAGAGGTAAAGGTAGCTTCTGTACTCGAGCAACATCCTTCAATGCCATCTTTGTTGCCATAGTACCATATGTGATAATATGTGCAACCTTCTCCTTGCCATACTTCTGTGTTACCCAGTTAAGCACTCTACCGCGACCATCATCATCAAAGTCGATATCAATATCGGGTAATGATATACGGTCGGGGTTCAAGAAACGCTCGAAAAGTAGATCATACTTAATAGGGTCAATCTGTGTGATACCCAAGCAATATGCAACTGCCGAGCCCGCCGCCGAACCACGACCAGGACCTACAGATACATCCAACTCCTCGCGTGCTGCGCGTATGAAATCCTGCACAATAAGGAAGTAGCCAGGGAAACCCATGGTCTTCATTATGTGTAGCTCAAATTTTATTCGTGTTAGAGTCTCCTCGTCAAGGACTTCTCCGTAACGCTTATGCGCACCGTCCATTGCGAGCTTGGCGAGATAGTCGGCTTCGAGCTTTATACGATATAGCTTATCATAGCCTCCGAGCTTTTCAATTTTGTCGTGAGCCTTCTCCTCAGAGAGCACAACATTGCCGTTCTCATCCTGTGTAAACTCATCAAAGAGATCCTTTTCGCTATACTTTTGGCGATAGCCATCCTCTGTGCCAAACTCCTCAGGGATGGCAAAGGTTGGCATAATAGGGGCGTGGTCAATAGAGTAGCTCTCTATTTTATTACATACCTCTACGGTATTTGTCAAAGCCTCAGGTATATAGTCGAAGATGGCGTTCATCTCCGCCGTAGTCTTCATCCACTCCTGCTTGGTGTATAGCATACGCTTAGGATCATCAAGGTCCTTGCCCGTACCTAGGCAGATAAGTCTGTCGTGCGCTTCGGCGTGCTCCTCCTCTACGAAGTGAACATCGTTGGTGCAGACGAGCTTAATGCCCAACTCGCGTGAAAATTCTATGAGTTTTTCGTTGACAGTCTCCTGAATTTTATATGTATCGTGGTTTGCAAACTCTACGGTTGCCTTGTGTAGCTGAAGCTCAAAGTAGTAGTCGTCGCCGAAGATGCTCTTATACCATAATGCCGCCTCCTTAGCCTCTGCTATCTTACCCTCGCGGATGAAGCGTGGTATTTCGCCACCTATACAGGCAGAGCAACATACCAACCCTTCGTGATACTTCTCCAACTCTACACGGTCAGTACGAGGACGACCATACGAGCCCTCGGTATATGCTTTGGATACAATCTTGATAAGATTCTTGTATCCCTTCATGTTCTTGGCAAGCAGGATGAGGTGATTACCGCTATAGTCACCCATAGCCTTCTCCTTGTTGAAGAGCCTACGGCGTGCAACATATACCTCGCAACCGATGATACCCTTGAAGTCGGCCTTAGGTATGCCGTCTAACTCCAAACGCGCCTTAGCAAGTGCTGCAGATGGATCCTCTCCCTTCTCTTCGTCAGTTGCTGAGCCATCCTCCAAACGCGCAATAAGAGCCTGAAGTGTCTTGATTTTATCCTTTCTTGCTCCGTTTTTCTTCTTTACATAGTTGAAGAACTCCTTAACACCAAACATATTACCATGGTCTGTAAGAGCAATACCAGGCATTCCATCGGCAATGGCTTTGTCGATAAGCTTAGAGATACTTGCTTGACCATCAAGTAGCGAGTATTGACTATGAACATGTAGGTGTACAAATGGATACATAAAGTATATCGTTGCTTATATTTTCAAAGCACAAATATAACTATAATTTTTGAGATAAAAAGGGGCATGGTTGTTGCATTTCTCCAAAATAATACATATCTTTACACTTGATATTTAATGAGAATTTTGCATTACACACCTTTAATAATTCAGCCTATGGATGGAAATACTTCTACATTGGTTGTCCTGAAACTCTACGACAACCCCGTGCAGGCGGAAATAGCTAAATCAATACTCGATAGTGCGGGTATATATTGTGTTCTTCATGGTGATTATATGTCGTCAATCTATTCACCTGTGGCTTTTCCAGCGAGACTTATGGTGCGCTCCGAGGATTTAGATGATGCACAAAGTGTACTAACCACTGAGTGTTATTAAGTCTTCGGTTACGATTGCAATAAAAGGTTATTGGAGTGTGGCTATATTAGCTTCATCCCCAATAACCTTTTGTGTTTGTGGCGTTTAGTTGATTAGTATATGGTCAGGTTGCTCTTTCTCGGCTCGCTGCCATATATGCCATGATGCTATAGCTTGTGTTTGAAGCATAAGCATGCCATTCATTGTGGTTGCGCCTTGCTCCTCGCCACTGCTTAAAAATTTACTTTTAGCGGGATTATAAACAAGATCGAATAGCGTGTGTTTATCGGTTATAGCATCATATGGTAGTGCTGGTGCCTCATCTACATTGGGAGACATACCCACAGGTGTGGCGTTGATTATTAGTTTGTGGTTTGCTATAATCTCAGCTGTTAGATCGTCATAGGTGTAGTTGCCACGCTCCTTATCGCGAGATACTACGCTGAATGGAATATTGTGCTTATTGCAGACATACTGCACAGCCTTAGAGGCTCCTCCCGTTCCGAGAATTAGCGCGCCGCTTTTATCCAACCACTCAATCGTCGCCTCAATGCCCGTGATATCGGTGTTGTAGCCTATCTTACGACCGTTCTTAATAACTACACAGTTGACTGCACCGACAGCCTCAGCCTCTGGAGATAGTTCGTCGAGGTATGGTATGATGCTCTCCTTATAGGGGATGGTCACATTGAAACCTGATAGTTCG
>JAEIGA010014506.1_pt1 | contig 11991 bp, 4 predicted proteins | sample 9270691 | NCBI WGS metagenome assembly JAEIGA01 (sample SAMN17057246, study PRJNA624740) | gut metagenome | biome: biome; isolation source: fecal sample | host: Bos grunniens | place: China: Xizang | collected 2019
AGGCACGTCAGGAGTATGCACGTTGGGAAGGTAAGTCATTCAACCAACTCAAGAAGGCTTCTTATAAAGAGTGGGACAAGATGCTTTCTGAACTCAAGGTCAAGGGTGGTACCGAAGACGATAAGGTAATCTTCTACACCTCACTCTATCGTGCATGTCTGAGTCCCGTAGATGTAACCTCAGTCGATGGTCGTTACAAGGGTACCGACGGTAAGATTTATGAAGCCAATGATTTCCGTTATTATAGCAACTGGTCTTTGTGGGATACCTACCGCACCAAGTTCCCCCTCTTAGTATTGCTCGAGCCTAACAAGATGTACGATATCGCCACCTCATTGCTACACATGTATCGCACCGGCAAGCAAGACTGGGCAACACAGAACGAATCTACCGTAACCGTACGCACCGAACATGCCGTGATTCTGCTTCTCGATGCCTATCGCAAGGGTATCACAGATATCGACTTCAGCATCGGTTACGAGGGCATGAAGGAGGAGATGGAAAGACTGCTCATGAAGTCACCTGACCAAAAGATGGAGACTGCATGTGACCTTTGGGCTATGGCACAAATTGCCGAAATCGTAGGTAATAAGGACGATGCCAAGCACTACAAGGAGCGCTCAGAACGCTTGTTCGAAGAGACCTGGAAGAAGGAATTCATGAATGTAGATGCATCATACGAGGTAATGAAGAACAATGGTCTCTATCAGGGTACCCGTTGGCAATATCGTTGGGCAGCACCACAGTATATCGACGAGATGATCAAGTGGGTAGGTAAAGAGACATTACTCCAACAGCTCACCTACTTCTTTGACAACCACCTTTACAATCAGGGTAACGAGCCCGACATCCACGTACCTTATATCTTCAACCGCCTGGATGCTCCCGAAAAGACTCAAGAGCTCGTACGCAACCTCATGACCGAGCCCATGACACACAAGTATGGCGGTAATGCCGAGTTCCCCACTCCCTATTATGGTAAGGCCTTCAAGAACCATCCCGAAGGCTACAGCCCCGAGATGGATGAGGACGATGGCACCATGAGTGCATGGTATGTATTTGGAGCTCTGGGTTTCTACCCCATGGTAGTAGGTGACGAGCACTATGAACTCACCTCACCTCTGTTCGACAAACTCACCTTGAGCCTCAAAAACGGCAACAAGCTCACCGTACAGGCCCAAGGACGCACCGAGAAGAACATGCCCATCAAGAGCATCACCTTCAACGGTAACGAGGTAAAGGACTTCCGCATCTCACACAACGACCTCATCAAGGGTGGTAAGTTGGTATTTAACTATTAAGATTTAGTTTCCTGAAAGGTAGCTCCATGTTGAAGTGCCCCCAAAGTTCCTATCCGGACTTTTGGGGGCATTTCATCTTAACCACCATTATCTCATATAGCACATAAAAGTAATCGTTGTTTTAGGGAATTCCACATTAGCCATCATCATACTGTAGATACCATACTACAAGTTCTCAATGATATGGGTTTTATATCCACTATTCACGCTCTGCAATATTGTGCAGAATTAATAAAAAATTATGTTAATTATAAGGTAGCTATAAATAATTAATTGCTAACTGAGTTTTTTATTATATCGCGACGTAACAATTGTTACATCACGACAAATCCAAGTATTTTTCCTGCGAAGGCAAAGCAAAAACATAAGAATGTAAAGAATTTTCACTTCTCGCACTAAAAAAGCCTAAGTAAACTCCTTTTCTCTCGTCTCATTGTATTATCTTTGCAAAGATTATGCGTAGTGTGGTTAGACGATTTTACAATTATTATTATAAACAGTTAACATTTTAATTTTATTAATTTTCTAATTCTTAAACATTCTACAACATGAGAAAAGGTTTACGTATGTTGTGTATGGGCATTATGGCAGCTGTATCAGCAGTTAGCTTTGCTCAGACAGATGTTACCAGCAAGCTGCTTAACCCCGATGCAGAAAAGGGTATGCTTGGTTGGGATGTGACTTTCGTTGACGGAGGTTACGTATGGAACAAACAGACTAAGGGCGAGGATAAGGCCCCCGGTTACCATGGCTTCAACAATTGGGCATTGGAGAACTGGAGAGGTGGTTCAGGCAACAGCTTGGGCGCAAGTTCTGTATTCCAGGTAGTAAAAGACCTTCCCAATGGTACTTACGTATTTGGTGCCTATGCTATGGCTACCAATGATAAGTGGGAAGAGAGCATTCACGAGATTGAAGGCGTATCTATCTTCGCTGAGTCTGGCGAGAATGTGTACACCGTAGACGTTGCAACCCATCGTGTAGAGGGTATGGACGAGAGATGGGCTCACGCTATCAAGTTTAATGTCGCAGCTACCGTAGAAAACGGTACTTTGAAGGTTGGTATGCAGACTCTTGAGGGTTGTACCACAAACTTCGTAGCTATGGACAACGCTACCCTCTGGTACTTTGAGGATATGAGTCACGAGGCTGCTCTCGAGGAGATGGCTAAGATTGACATTGCTGCTACCGTAGCAAAGGTTTCTCCCTATCTCGAGGCTGGTAAGATGAATGTCGATACTGTAGCTTTCTTGCAGGCTGCTATCGAGGCTGCTGCTAACGTTACAGCCGAGAATGCTGTTCAGATTGATGCTGATCTCTATTGGGGTAAGCGTCAGGTAAATAAGTCTGTTAGCCAGTACGCTGCTCTTGCTACAGCTATCGCTGATGCTAAGGAGGTTGCTGCTGGTGAGTGGACCGACTTTGCATCTACTATTGCTGCTCTTGAAGCATTGAACGCACTCATCGCTGAGGCTGAGGTTTTGTATGCTGAGGCTACCGCTGAGAAGTTTGAGTTGGCTACATGGGTTGACTCACTCAATAACGCTGGCAACCTCGTAGAGCTCGACGGTTTCTACACCTTGCTCGATGTTTACACCGATAAGATAGGTGAGTTGAACAGAGGTGACGAAATCGGTGACTACACTGATGATCAAGTAGATGAGGCTGAAGCTCTTTGGGAGAACGCTTCTAATGCATTGGCTGAAGCTGAAGAGGGTTTAATCACTGCAGCTCAGGCTCAAGAGTTGTGTCAGACTTACTTCGGTAAGATTGACAAAATCATCGCTAACCCCATCGACTACTCAGAGTTCCCCATCTTCTTGCATCGTGGCGATACCTTGCTCCCCGGTCAGGGTACAGGTGACCGTAATAAGGCATTCCATGTGCTCGATGGCGCTTATGTAAAGAACTATCCTGCAGGAAAATATGGTGGTAACAATGTAGCTACCTATGATTCTCCTCTCTTCCGATTCCGCGAGACATTGACCAAGGTACGCTTCATCGTACACGAGGTAGGTGCTGACTTCCAGACAGCTCAGGACGGTCGCGCAAGCTTCTGTCTCTCTGAATTCTCTATGTACGATGAGAACGATAATCTCATCGAGCTCTCTACAGAGAACTTAGTTACCAATGCTAACGAGCCCAGGGAGGGTGGTGGTATCCCCGCTTTGATTGATGGTGACTACAGCACATTCATGCACTCATTGTGGTCTGGCTCTACTCCTCAGGCTCACTACCTTGAGGTGACTCTCCCCGAGGGTGAGTACTCAGCATTCCGCTTCACCATGGTCGCTCTGACTTGCAATCATACACGTGCGTTCCCCGCTGAGATGGAGATTACCTACGTTTCTGACCTCGTAACAGAGCTCCAACAGACTATCGTAGCTGCTCGCACTAACCACAATCCTATTTACGGTACAGCTCCCGGTTTCTACAACTTCGACCTCACTCCTTACATGAGCGCTTTGGCTGAGGGTGACGCTATTGCAGAGAAGGAAGGTGCTTTGGATGCAGAGGTTAAGGAGGCTATTGCCAATGTAAATGCTGCTGTTGCAGAAATTGAGGAGAAGGGTGTCTTGTTGCCCGAAGCTGGCAAGAAGTACCGCATCATCTCTTCTGAGCCTGCATTTATGAAGAACCAACAGACACATAAGGCTTGGACAATCAATGAGACAGATACTACCTACTCTAATTGGTTGTGGTGGGAAAATGCAGGTAAAGACAGCACCAATCAGGAGTTCAGTTTCGAACTCATCGGTAAGGAAGAGAACAAGCTCTTCTACAACATCAAGCACGAGGCTACAGGTCTCTACTTAGCTGACTGGCGCGATGAAGACGGCATCAGATGTACTGATATGGCAAGATTCACCTTGTCAGAGAAGGCCGATTCATTTGAAGTTCGCCACATCGGTGCCGGTGAGTGGATTTTCGTACGCGAAGGCTTCGTAAACTCAGTATTCCACCTGCTCAACCACAACAGTGGTGTTGCTAATCCTGATATTGCTGCTCAGTCTGGTGTTGGTAATGGTAAGGGTATCAGCTCTTCTGTTATCACATGGTGGAACGCTGCATACGACTACTCAGGCTTCTACATCCGTGAGATCGTGGAGCTCCCCTGCGCAACAAAGAGCCTCACAGACCTTACATTCAACTCACAGACCTATACTATCTACGATGGTGTTAACACCTTGACATTGACTGCTGACAAGGAGTCTGCATTCGAGGGTCTCACCTTCACCAGTGGTTGGGGTCTCAATATCGCTCCCGAGTCAGTAACAGTTGAGGGCAATGTAGCTACCGTTAACTTCACTGACGCTATTGGTGAGTTCCAGTTCTCATTCAACAATGCTGAGGGAGTTGAGGAAGTTGTAGTTGATGGTTCATACACCTATCGTGGCGTGAGCGCTGCTTACACTGCATTGCAGAACAAGTACAACACCGTATTGGCACTCGCTCCCGTTGAGGGTACTGATGTTGGTCAGGTAGCTGATCTCGACGAGTACAATGATGCTCTCGCTATCGCTGAGGGTCTCTTGGCTGAGGGTGCTGAAGATGCAGCTCTTGAGGCTGCTACTGTAGCTCTCGACTCAGCTCAGGCTCACTTGGTATACAACTTGCCTAAGGCTGACGTAGAGTACCTCATCCTCCTCGGCCTCGACGCTATCAAGGGTAACCACCTCACCGATATGGCTATCTTCGCAGATGCTGCTAAGAGCATTCCTCGCTGGACATACGTATCACTCACCAACCCTGCATACCGTTGGAAGTTCATCGACTGTGGCGAGCTCAAGAATGGTCGTCCCGCATACTACATCGAGAACGTTGAGACAAAGTTCTATCCTCAGGTAACAGCTGAGAACAGCCCAATGGCATTGGTAATGGATACTACCGAGACTCGTCCGTTCAACATGTTCTTCCTCACCAACGGTAAGGTTGCTATGGGAGACAGCTATTGGAACGATGGACAGCAGGGCTTCCACCCCATGAACCACGGTAGTGGTGCTGCTGCAAACAAGGGTGGTTACATGATCTCATACAGAAGAGGTGACGTAGCATCACACATGTATGTAGTTGAAGCTGATAAGTACATCACTGACGTTGTTTACTCAATCAATGGCATCGAGGAGATCGACGTTACCGACGAGTATGTTGCTCCTGCTGTGAAGGGAACCTTCGACCTCTTCGGTCGTCGTATCGACACACCTGCTACTACCGGTATCTACATCATAGACGGTAAAAAGCAAGTTATTAAGAAGTAATTCTCTTAATCCTATATTAAATAAAGGGTGGCCTTAGGGCTGCCCTTTATTTTTTTGTAATACTATTTTCTAAGTAACAAGAATCATACTTTCTACAGATGACAAATTCAGGCATCTATAGATGACCCGAGAAAAGGCCTGTAGAGAGGCGACTTCTAAATACTTATTTTTCAACGCGACATTACAGAATAGATATCGCTTGTTTTATTAATTTTAACTCAGCAATCAATGATTTAATGTTAATAATTTGTAGAACTATGAAAATACTGCTATCTTTGCTTGGATTAAAAATTTTTAGGAAGCAATCAAGAACGATTCATATTACTTATCATGAAGAAAAAAGGTATATTATATCTGCTTCTTACCATTATAACTTTGGGCAGTTGTAGAGAGCAGATTGACGAGAGCACCCGATACACCTTTACCGGACATACCATAGCCTCGTTCCTCGAAGAGCATAAGGATGTTTACAGCAGCTTTATCGAAATCCTCGACCGTGGTGAGCGCCTCAGTCTGATGAAGGCTTACGGCCAGTACACTTGCTTTGCTCCTACGAACGATGCCATCGCTAAATTCCTCCGCGAACAGGACTCTATTTACAAGGCTTCATTAGTGGACGATAACCCTAACGACATCATCTGGACAGGTGTAACCTCGCCCGAACTGAGTGAGCTGAGCGACTCGATGTGTAAGGTTATATCACAAACGCACCTCATCCCCCAAATGTACATGACAATTGACTTGGACATGGACATCGTGCCCACGAAGAATATGAACGACCGCTACCTTAGCCTAAGCTATACCGTAGACAAGAACGGACATAGCGTACTTATCATCAACAATAGCGGTACAGTAATCTCCCGTGATGAGGAGACTGAGAATGGCGTGATACATACCATCGATGCAGTCTTGAACCCCTCGACAAATACACTCCCCACACAGATTGAAGAGCACCCCTACTTCCATATCATGAGTGAAGCTATCAAAGCTACCGGCTATGACGATATGATGCAGGCATACAGGGATGAAAGCTATACCGATGGAGATCGCACAGTTCTTGCGTCAGGTGGTAGCGGACAAACTCCCTGCCCTGCCCAACGCTACTTTGGCTTTACCGCCTTCTTGGAGCCTGACGAGGTGTTCTTCGATGCTGGCATTTATAATCTCAACGACCTTATTGCCAAGTGTGCAGAATGGTATCCTCAAGCCGATCCCGATGCGCCCCTAACCAGTCAAGAAAATCCCTTGAATCAGTTCGTTGGTTACCATCTGCTGGATCGTAATCTGCCCTACTCACGTTTGGTATGTTTTAATCTGACTACCGATAGATGGTTTTCTGAAGATGACTACTTCGACATCTCAGACCGTAACGAGTTCTATGAAACCATGGCAAAGCGCATCGTAAAGCTGACCATGCCCAGAAGTGTTGTAAGCAATGCAAGTACACGCAATACGATTTTCCTGAACTGGTATAAAGAGACCAATTCGCCCGTAGAGAATCTTATCAACACCAAGATTTATGCCCCTAACGAGTTTAGAGGACTCAGAGAAGAGTATGCCAGCTTCAACGCCAACGCGCTGAACGGTACCATCCACCCGATCAACAAGATACTCATCTATAACGAAGATGTGATGGCAGGACGTGTCCTCAATATGATTGTACGTATCGACTTCGCTGGACTCCCCTCAGAATTTATGAACAATGATATCCGTTGGAATGGCTTGGAACAGAAGTACGGGACTCGCGAGCTGTACATCCCCAACGACTATTGTAAGAATCTTAAGGTATATAGCGAAGAGAGCCGTATCTTCGTATATCCTCCCGTATCGGCCTACGGTTCGCACCAAGGCGACGAGATGATGGGCTTCTCATCATACGACTTTGCTTACAAGCTCCCTCGCATGCCGAAGGGCACTTACGAGATACGCTTCGGATATGCTGTATCATACCTTCGCGGTATCGTACAGTTCTACTTCGACGACGTAGTGACAGGTATTCCCGTAGACATGCGCTATGGCTCGGAAGACCCTCGCATAGGCTTTGTGGCAGATGCTGAGACAGACGACAATGGTATACAGAACGATAAGGAAATGAAGAACCGTGGTTACCTGAAGGGGCCTGCTGCCATGTGCGGAAATACCCCCGAGCAGAATGCCCGCGACCACACTCACATCATCCGCATCGTAGTAACCACCAAATACCTCTCTGAGGGCGACCACTGGATACGCTTCAAGAACGTGTTTGAGAATGACGATGGTACCGCCCAGTTCATGCACGACTATGTAGAGATAGTTCCTCTATCATACATCCGTGACGAGAGCATCCCCATCGAGGAGAAGAGACTATAACAAAAAAGAGCAGCCCATCGGGTTGCTCTTTTACTCTTATTTAGAGATTCTAATCTTATTTCAGACCTTCATCTTATTTGCCAGCACTTATCAATGCCTTAATAAACTCATCCTTTTCAAGCAAGCCATAGGCTCCCTGTTGGCAAGAGAACTCATCGAAAGTTTGCACACTGTCGGGTTCTATGCCAGGATAATAGATGAGGAAAGGTACAGGCTCGGCCGTATGCGTACGATGCTCACAAGGAGTAGGATGGTCGGGAAGGATGGCAATGGTGACAGGTTCATCCCAAGCCTCCAAAGCTTCGACGATAGGTCCAACTGCACGATGGTCAAGATTCTCGATGGTGCTAAGCTTAAGACTAACATTCCCTTCATGGCCAGCCTCATCACTGGCTTCGATATGGAGATAGACGAGGTCATCAGTCTTTAGAGCTTCAAGGGCTGCTGCCGCCTTGTTCTCATAATTGGTATCGTAAAGTCCCGTCGCTCCCTCAACCGAGATTCGGCGAAGTCCGGCATAATAACCGATACCATTAATGAGATCCACAGCCGAGATGACCGAACCATGCTCCAATGTGGGATACATAACACTGAGCGGCCGCATATTGGGTCTATTGCCAAAAGACCACGGCCAAATGGAGTTAGCAGGGTCTTTGCCTTCAGATATGCGTTTCAGATTGAGCGGATGTCGGGCAAGTAGTTCTTGTGAACGAAGGATGAGATGATTGACAAGGTCGGCAGTGGCTTGTGCCTCAGGCACCTCGGGTTTTACCATCAGAGGATGGAAAGGTTGCAGGGGCACATCGTGAGGAGGTGTGCAATGAAGGCGCTTATCTCCCCCCTTGATAACGAGAAGATGACGGTATTGTACGCCCGTATGAAAATGTACCCATTCGTCACCCAACTGCTCTTGCAGGTATTGTATGAGTACATCAGCCTCCTCGGTAGTGATATGTCCCGACGAATGATTCTTGAGAATATCTCCTTCGACACACACAAGGTTACAACGGGCAGCAATCTCATCGGGAGCAAGGTCTACACCAATATTGGCAGCTTCGAGCACTCCCCGCCCCTCGTACACCTCGTTGAGGTCGTACCCCAACACAGACATATTAGCCACCTCACTACCTGGATGGAAGCCATCGGCTACGGTCTTGAGCATACCCGTGCGTCCCATACGGGCCAAACGATCCATATTGGGAGTATGGGCATATTGCAATAGGGTCTTATTGCCCAAAGCGGGCACAGCCCAATCGGCCATGCCATCACCAAGGATGATGAGATACTTCATATGAGGGAAGAGTGAAGAGGGAAGAGTGAAGAGTGAAGAGTCAGGCTCCGCGATGAGAGCAACTCTTAACTCTTCACTCTTAATTCTTAACTTATTAGATGTTTGCAATAGACATGATATCAGCAAAGACACCGGCAGCAGTAACACTTGCTCCCGCTCCGTAGCCCTGGATCATCATGGGATATTCTTTATAACGCTCAGTAGTGAGGAGAATGATATTGTTGCTACCTTCGAGGTTGTAGAAGGGATGCCATTGGTTAACCTCCTGCAGAGATACCGAAGCCTTGCCTTCGTCGAGACGAGCCACAAAACGCCAACGCTTGCCTTCGGCCACGAGACGCTTGCGACGTTCCTCGAAATCGGCATCCAATGAGGGCACCTTTTCCCAGAAGTCGGCAAGTGAACCATCAAAGAGTTCTTGTGGAATGAAGAGGTTCTTCTCCACATCGGCCTGCTCGATGGGGTAGCCAGCCTCACGGGCAAGGATAACGAGTTTGCGAATAACATCCTTACCGCTGAGGTCGATACGGGGATCGGGTTCGCTATATCCCTTCTCCTTGGCCAAGCGAATGGTATCGCTAAGCTTGATTTCCTCGCTAATCGTATTGAAGATAAAGTTGAGCGTACCGCTCACGACAGCCTCGATACGGAGTATCTTGTCACCACTATTGGTAAGGTCATTGATGGTATTGATAATGGGAAGACCTGCACCAACGTTGGTTTCGAAGAGGTACTTCACACCACGACGACGAGCTGTCTGCTTCAGTTCCTTATAGTTATCGTAATCTGATGATGCAGCCACCTTGTTGGCCGCTACCACAGAGATATTGTGATTGAGGAAATCCTTATAGAGTGCTGCCACTTCATCGCTGGCAGTACAATCCACGAATACCGAGTTGAAGATATTCATGCCGATAACCTCCTCTTTGAGGCGTGTAAGATTGCTCTCACCACCAGCCTTGAGCGTGTCGCGATAGTTGTTGAGGTCTATACCATCACGATCAAACACAGCATAGTGACCACTGGCAATACCCACCACGTTAAGCATCAATCCACGCTCCTCCATCAACTTCTCACGTTGCTGGCGAATCTGCTCGATAAGGCTACTGCCCACAGTACCTACACCACAGATAAAGAGGTTGAGCACCTGATATTCAGAGAGGAAGAACGAGTCGTGTATTACGTTTAGAGTCTTGCGCAACCATGTAGCATCAACAACAAAAGAGATGTTTGTCTCCGAAGCGCCCTGTGCACAAGCAATCACATTGATACCGTTGCGTCCCAAAGTACCGAAGAGCTTACCCGCAATACCGGGAGTATGCTTCATGTTCTCGCCCACAACAGCCACGGTAGCCAATCCAGTCTCAGCAGTTACATTGTTGATTTCGCCCATGGCGATCTCCTTGGCAAACTCAGCATTGAGTACCTGACAAGCGAGTGCTGCATCCTGATTGCGCACACCGATAGAGGTACTGTTCTCTGATGAAGCCTGCGACACGAGGAACACGCTGATACCATTCTGCGCCAAAGTGCGGAAAATGCGATGGTTCACACCAATAACACCCACCATACCGAGACCCTGCACCGTGATGAGGGCTGTATCATTGATACTTGAGATACCCTTGATGGTCTTGGTATTGTCGCTCAAACGATCACGAATGATCGTACCCGATGCTGCAGGGTTGAACGTATTTTTAATTAATATAGGTATATTCTTATGGAAAGCAGGATAGATGGTAGGAGGATATACCACCTTTGCACCGAAGTTACAAAGCTCCATAGCCTCGACATAGCTTAGTTCATCAATGGCATAAGCAGTAGAGATCACCTTGGGATCGGCAGTCATGAAGCCATCCACATCGGTCCATATCTCAAGCACCGAAGCCTCCAACATGGCAGCGATGACCGCTGCTGTATAGTCAGAACCTCCACGGCCGAGGTTAGTGACACGACCTGTATGCTTGTCCGAAGCAATGAAACCAGGAACGACAGATACCTTGGGCAACTCGTGGAAGGCCTCACAGATGAGCTTTTCCGAAAGCTCCGAGTCGAGCACATGCTTGCCATGCTTACGCTCGGTCTTCATGAATGAGCGTGCATCAAACACCTCAGCCTCTTCGATAAGAGTTCCTACGATAAGGCTTGACAGGCGTTCGCCATAGCTCACCACCGTATCCTCCATGTTTGACGAGATATCCTTCAACAGGTACAAGCCCTGGTAGATATCCTTCAGTTCGTCGAGCAATGCATGTATCTTCTTGCCGAGCGTGCGCTTCTTACTACCCGAGGGGATGACATCATTTATCATCGACTCGTGACGACGCACCAAGCTATCAAACTCCGTCTCATAAGCGATATCGCCCTTCGTAGCCATAGCTGCTGTGCGGATGAGCTGGTCAGTGATACCACCCAATGCCGACACCACCACGATGACGGGTTCTTTCTCGGCCTCAACAATCTGCTTTACCTTTAGTATGCTGTCTACGGAACCAACTGATGTTCCGCCAAATTTCATTATCTTCATTATTATACTTTTTTCAAGATGGCTGCAAAATTAGTGCAAGGCGAACGAAAAACCAAAACTTGTTTTGAGTTTTTCTGAGCCGCAGCCTAATTTCAAGCTGCGAAGTAGATTAAAATTAGTGCAAGGCGAGCGAAAATGCAAGTTTACTTGTAATTTCCCGCCGACGCGGTATGAAAGCGTCGGTTGCGACGACTGCCGGTTTATCGGCACAAAGGAGTATGGTTAAGTCACTAATAGCCTAATTTCAAGCTGCGAAATAGATTAAAA